>Ga0155157_104_pt2 | contig 47176 bp, 48 predicted proteins | sample RifCSPhighO2_01_FD_106125 | JGI IMG/M metagenome (GOLD analysis project Ga0155157, IMG submission 106125) | Candidatus Daviesbacteria bacterium RIFCSPHIGHO2_01_FULL_40_11
ATGGAAGAGCAACCAGCAGAACCTCTAAGATCTCCTGAAGGTCCAAGGGAAGTATTAGGACGGATGATAGCGAACGAGCGTTTAGCGGACAATATGAATGTTCCCACCTTACTCCAAGATCTTCACCTTTTTATTAAAATAGGGACAAAAGGCCCTAATACTTTAGATTATTTAAGACGCGTTGGTAACGATAAGCGGATCAGAATAGCATTGCTTGAGGAAATTGATAGAAGTGATGGGTTAAAGGATGGCAAAAAGGTACTCGAGGGCATTGAACTTGCCCATTTTTTTGGGATGGATAAATTGCCGAAAACTTCAAAATATTTTTCTTATCTTAAAAATGAGTATAAACCTAAAAAAAGATCAGGCTTAAAAAGAAAAATGGTACTTGCAACTGGTGCAGGACTCATCGCAGCAGCATCCATTGCAAGTACAGGAGGTCCTGCAGCACCGATTGGTAAGTTTTTAGGTGAATTGTCAAAAGGGCAATCCACTTCCCAAAAGGGTCCTTCAACACAGTCTCCAGTAAAGCTTGAAACAAAACCAGCTACAGCCCTAAAGGCGCCGGAAAATCTTTTAAACGAATTTATCAAACCTTTTGCCGAAGAAGCAATGGAAAGGCGAAAACAATGGGCAGAGTCTGACCCGGAATATCGACATATGATTGATAAGGAGTTAAACGAAAATCGTCTTAATGTGGTCGTGTTTGGTTATGGAGAAGAACATGGTGAAACTTATGAGGATTACGGTGGTGCTCCGTCTATACTTTCCCTTGATTTAAAAACAGGCAAGATAGCTATAGTACACTTCAGCCGTGATATCCGCACACCAGATCTGGAACGATTGTTACCAGAAGGACAACGCCAGCCAATAGCATTACGGAGTCTCTACAGAATAGGCGGTACCGGTGAAAAAGGATTTAATCAAATGCGCCATGTCATTGGCAGAATGTCCGGTTTGATAGCCGATTATCAACTGGTCATGAAAGATGTGGTTTTACGCGATATTATTGCTCAACTCGCTGATGGTAATCTGGAGATTGATGCACCAAAAGATCATAACACCCAACCCTTTAGGTTAGATCGTGTGCAATATGGAGACGATTTGATCCAAAAAGGAAAACAAAATATGAGTACCATGCAACTGATGCGCTACATATTGGCAGAAGATAAAAATCCCCAGGGAAAAGAAGATGAAAGAAGTTATCGGAAAAATCAAGTAACAGAAGCTTTAATTAAAATCATGAGGGATAAATTTAGGGAAAAATCACTACTTGAAAAAGTGGCTTACTTAAACCAAATTAAAAGTTTGATTGAAGGAGAAATCAAAAATAAGAACCTAGAGTTAGAATTTGATCTAAATATAATGTCAAGAGCATTTGAGGGAATATTCGGAATAACCGGTAGATTCTTGGATAACTGGGGACAAAACATTGAGTTTACTGTTCCAGAGGTAGATAGAAACAAAGAAATAGTTTTCCATGATCCTTCTTTCGGAGATGGTAGCGTCACAAGAGTGCACAATATCTTTAATCACCCAAATTATAATGGCAGAACAGATAACCCTAGGCTTCTGGAAGAAGTGAGGGCGAAAAAACTACCTGACTGGATGTTGATTCCGGATGAAGGAAACCCTTATTCCAACGACTTGGTCAAGGATTATTGGCAATCAATTAGGGAAAAGGTTAAAAAGACATTAATTAACACAGCAGCTTCGTCCCCCTCAACTCCCACCAAAATCCCAACTCCATCTCCAACCGCCACCTCTACTGCCACTCCCCGTCCCACCGAAACTCCAACTCCAAAACCCACCCCCACTCCTGAAGTTAAAACCTTTAAAAAAGATATCCTCAGAGAACAATTAACCCCAATTATTTATAGCAAAATCGAACAGATCAGGGCGGAACGGGCGGCGCAAGACCCCGAATATTACAATAGGATAAACAAGGAATTAAACGAGGGAAAAATTAATATCCTTATTACCGGCGGCAGAGAGGATGACCCTTTAACAGACTCTATCCAATTATTTTCGTGGGATCCCAACACCAACACTCTTTATGCCGTCGCCTTCCCGAGGGATTTACAATCCCCTGAGGTATTAAATAAAACAAAAGATCCGACTAATTCAAGGATAAACCAGGCTTTAGGCAAAGGCGGCCCAGAGCTTTTAAGATTAGCCATAGAAAATGCCACTGCTCTATCAGTTGACCTTTATATGCATACCAATTTCGATGTCTTAAAAGATGTCATAAATAAAACAATTGGCACGATCGACATCGAATTTGATAAGGATATTGTCGACAATGCATATCCTACCGAAGATAATGGAATCAAAAGAATATTCTACCCTAAAGGCAAAAATACACTAACAGGAGAACAGGCTCTTGAAACAGCCAGAACAAGACATGGTGACAACGACTACGAAAGAGCCAAAAGGCAGCAAAAAATAATTGAAGCTTTAATTAGAAAAATATTCTCTGAAAATATTTTGAATCAAGCCCGCTATTTATATACCATGAGGGATATTTGGTATCAAAAGGTGCACGAAAGCGGAACATTAAAACCGGATTTTGATTTAGACGATTTATTTTTCCATGATCTAAAAAGGGTTATTGAGCAAATTCCCCAAATGGCTTGGGATAAGCTTATCAAAGGAGTCAAGGTGGCAGAAATACCAACAATTTTTGCAACCGGCATATCCAGTAAAAACTTTGTTGTAGGAGCAGGTGTCCCAAGGCTTTCGATCACTAAAATTAGCGGTGGCAACCCAAATACTTCCAATCCCAGAAGGGATTATTGGCAAAGAACAAGGACTTTTGCCGAAAAATTCATAACAGAAAATGCCGGCGAACCGCCTGATGAAAAAGAAATTACAATAGAGATTCCGACAGAGGAATAAAGAACTCTTTATCTAAAATTGGACATAATCTTAGCTAAAAGATAAAATCCTCATTATGGATCCTAAAACTCCGCTTTCGCAAGTTACAGGAATTGGACCTGGGCTTTTGTATAAACTTAAAAGGCTCAATTTAAATACTGTTCAGGATTTAATTTATCATTTTCCCTTTAGGTATGATGATTTTTCCAATGCTACCTCAGCACTGGAAGCCAAAATAGGGGAGTCTGTTACATTGCAGGGGGAAATTTGGTCTATCCAGAATATTTACACCAGGTCCAGAAAAATCATCACCAAAGCCATCTTTAATGACGGCACCTCACCAATAGAACTGACCTGGTTTAACTCTTCCTGGCTGACTAAGCAAATTCAAACTGGGGACAGGTTACAGGTTTCAGGAAAGATAGCCAAGTACAAAAGTAAGCTTTCGATAATAGCTCCACGCTGGGAGAAACTTGACACCGAGAAACAGCTTCCCACTCGTCAAGTGGGAACACAAAGTTTGCATACCGGGCGACTGGTTCCTATCTATCCTGAAACCGAAGGCTTAAGTTCCAAATGGCTGCGGACAAAAATAGACCAGCTACTGCCCCAAGTTATAAATCAAATTAGCGATCCCATGCCGGATGAAATCAGAAACGGCATGCTGCTGCTTGCTCCGGCCATCCAACAAATCCACTTCCCAAAAGACTTCGAACAGGCAGAAAAAGCTAGAGATAGGTTGGGATTTGATGAGCTGTTTTTTGTTTCTTTAGCCACCCAAAAAGCCCGTTTAGAATGGAGCAAAAAACCGCTGGTTGAGCCCTTAAAAATCAAATTAGACCAATTGGACCAATTTATAAAGAAGTTACCCTTTGAATTAACCTCTGCCCAGCAGAAAGTTTTAAAAGAAATCCTGGAAGACCTTAAAAAAAATCAGCCTATGAATAGGTTAATCCAGGGAGAAGTAGGCTCAGGCAAAACAGTCGTCGCCACCATTATTGCATACTTGGTGCACAAGAATAATCTTCGAACCTTATTTATGGCTCCCACGGAAATTCTGGCATTCCAACACTTTGAGACACTTTCCACACTTCTCGCACCATTCGGACTGACGGTAGGAATCTATACAGGAAGCAAAAAATTTACCCGTGTTGTCATTCCGAGGGAGCGAAGCGACCATGGGAATCTTCCACGAACTGGGAAGATTGCTTCGCTAATAGCTCGCAATGACGTTTCTTTACCCGACATTATCATTGGCACCCATGCCCTTCTTTCCGAAAAACTTTCCACCGAGAATGTCGGTCTTGTCATCATAGACGAACAACAGCGCTTTGGCGTAGAACAAAGGACCCTCCTTCGCGGAAAAGCCAAAATCCCGCATTTTCTGACCATGACAGCCACTCCCATACCGAGAACTGTGGCATTAACCCTCTATGGTGATTTAGATATGTCCGTCATTGACGAACTGCCTGAAGGACGTCAGAAAGTTAAAACATATCTGGTACCGGAAAAAAAGAGGCTAGATTCTTATAAATTTATCGCCAAGAAAGTGGCGGCGGGGGATCAAGTCTATATCATTACGCCTTTGATTGAAGCTTCGGAAACCCTCTCCACAGTCAAAGCCGCCAAGGTGGAATTTGAGAAACTAAAAAAGATTTTTCCCGACCTTAAATTAGACCTACTCCATGGCAGGATGAAAGGAACCGACAAGGAGCATGTCATCGGGGATTTCCGCTCTGGCAAAACGAATATTTTAGTTTCCACCTCTGTGGTAGAAGTGGGCATGGACAACCCTAATGCCACAATTATCGTGATTGAAGGGGCGGAACGTTTTGGGTTAGCCCAGCTTCATCAACTCAGAGGCAGAGTCGGCAGGGGCAGAAAAGAATCTTATTGTTTGCTCTACACATCAAATTATTCAAGCGATGAAAGAAGAAGATTGAAATACCTAGAAACTACCTTTGACGGCTTGAGGCTAGCTGAGTTGGATTTAAAAATCCGCGGCAGCGGGCAAATTTTTGGAACTGCCCAATCCGGCAGGTTTGAGTTTAAAATAGCGAACTTTTCTAATATCACATTGCTAGAAAAGACTAAACAGGCAGCGAAGGATTTGTTGATTCAAGATCCTACTCTTGACAAATACCCGTTACTCAGGGCAAAATTACAGGAAATCGCATCAGAAGTGATGCCTGATTAATCCATTACCTATGGCTTCGGAACCAAAAAGAAGACATTCTAAAGCAAGAAAGCGGGTGAGAAGAGCCGCTATTAATTTAGCAGTCAATCTAGTAGCCTGCAAAAACTGCGGAAAATTAACTGTACCCCACACTGTCTGTAAAGAGTGTGGATTTTATGGCGGGAAGGCTGTTGCAAAAGAAAAAGTCCAAGTCACCAAGGCATGAAAAGAAAATCTGACCCAAGGCACCTGCGAAGAGTAAAACTCATGCAGGAGTTATTTTCCTGGGAATTCAAGCGCGATCGGAAACCGGCAAGTAAAATCCAAGAAATAATCTCCAAACTCCCCAAAATCGATGCTCTGATTACCAAATCCGCGCCTGACCGGCCGATTAACCAAATCAATAAGATTGATTTAGCTATCTTGCGTCTTGCAGTTTTTGAGATTATATTAGATAAAGGGATACCTCCAAAGGTAGCAATTGATGAAGCGGTAGAATTGGGGAAAGAGTATGGCTCTGATTCCTCAGCCAGCTTTATCAACGGCGCTTTAGGAAGATTAATCGAAATCGAAAGGATCAAGACGTGAATCAAGAAGCTAAAATCATACAAGCAATTGCTGAACATTTGGGTCTTTCTGTGGAAGATTTGGACCGACATGCCTCCTTAAGAGAGGAGTTGAATTTAGGTCCAATTGAATTAAACGATCTGCTCTCCGATTTATCCCGAAAGTTTGATGTTAGTTTCAATCAGGAAGAGATAGAAAACTTAAAAAGGATAGACGATATAATTGTTCTTATTGAAGATAATTTATTAGAATAATGTCAAACAATGATTTTACCCAGCTTCTGCGCCTACTTGATATAAGATTTAAAAATCCAAAACTGCTTGAGCAAGCTTTCTTACACAGATCATATTTAAATGAAGTCAAAATGGATATGCAATCTAATGAACGCTTGGAATTCTTGGGTGATTCGGTACTATCTCTGGTAATCTCTTATTACCTCTATGCTTTGAGGGTTACGGATTCCGAGGGTGAGTTAACTAATCTACGGGCTCATCTAGTAAAAACCAAATCATTAGCAGAGGCTGCAGGAAGACTAAATTTGGGAAAATATTTAAAGCTCTCTAAAGGAGAAGAGATTTCAGGAGGAAGAAATAATCCGCAAATCCTGGCAAACACTTATGAAGCGCTTTTGGGAAGTTTATTTTTGGATGCCGGTTTAGAGGTTGTCAAAGGAGTTATCGAAAAAACACTCCTACCTCTTTTTGAAAAAGAGCTAAAATTGGGCCCGCCAAAAGATGCAAAATCTTCCTTACAAGAAGTTGTTCAACAAAAATTAAAGTTGTCTCCGCATTACAAAATTTTGCAAACCCACGGACCGGACCACGCAAAACAATTTATTGTAGCAGTATTTGTAGGCGGAAAAGAGATGGGTCGAGGTAGGGGGAATAGTAAACAAATTGCCGAAGAACAAGCAGCCAAACAGGCTTTGCAGATTATCGAAGATTGACTTAAGATCCTCTTATACCATATACTTATCCCCATGTTAAAAATCCGTTTAATGAGAATAGGAGCCAAAAAGAAACCATTCTACCGGGTGGTTGTTGTTGATGAAAGGGCAAAAAGGACAGGTGCTTATATTGAACTGCTGGGTACTTATAACCCTTTAACAGAGCCGAAAGATATTAAACTAAAACAAGATCGGATTGACTATTGGGTCAAACAGGGAGCTCAATTATCTCACGGATTTTTGCGGATAATTGGTAAAGCCCCCCAAAGGCCTCCCAGAAAGCCGAAGAAAGAGAAGAAAACAGAGTCGTCAGCTATCAGCGACCAGACTTCAGAAAAAACAGCTCAAAAAGAGGAACCAGTAGAGGAAGTTGTGGGAGAAGAGACGAAGGAGGCGAAGTCTGAGTCGAACGAAGCAATCAGTGAAGTTGAACACACCACAGAAGCTAATGAATCGAGTGAGGAGCAAGGCGCGAAACAAACTCATAGCGAGCCTCGTGGAGAGGCGAGCGGTGCTTCGCGACCAGACGAGCCGACGACCATCGAAGAAAACGGGGAAAAAGATGAAAGACCTGCTTAATTTTATTGTCACCAGTTTAGTCACCAAACCGGAAGCTGTTGTAATTGATGAACAAAGAGAAGATGGAACGGTCAACCTTAATCTAACAGTTGATCAATCTGATATGGGACTTATTATTGGTAAAAGCGGACAAACAATAAGGGCGATCCGCAAGCTATTAACAGTAAGAGCCATTGCTGAAAATATTAGAATAAATCTTCAATTGACTGAACCTCAACCTGCCAGTCAAGCATCATCAGAATAGTCATGTTGGAGCGATATGAAACTTTCAATCATTACCTTATTTCCCGAAGTTTTCCATCCAATCTTGAATTCCTCCATCCTTAAACGGGCTCAAGAAAAAGGCTTGGTAAATTTTAAACTAATTAATCTCCGTGATTTTGGCGAAGGTAAACACCAACAAGTTGATGACAGACCGTACGGTGGGGGAGCGGGAATGGTACTTCGAGCCGATATATTGACCAAAGCTGTTCACAAAGTACGTTCCCACAAAATAATCCTTATGTCTGCTTCCGGGAAACCTTACAAACAGACTAAGGCGCGTGAGTTTTCCAAGTTAAAACACCTCATCATTGTCTGTGGACATTACGAGGGGATTGACCAAAGATTTATTGACAAATACGTTGACGAGGAAATCAGTATAGGTGATTATGTTCTAACCGGAGGCGAGGTCCCTGCCATGGTTATTATTGATTCCATTACCAGACTTATTCCCGGAGTCCTGCAAAAACCTGAAGCAATCATCAATGAATCTTTTTCCGAAGGACTACTTGAATACCCGCAATACACCAGACCCGAGGAATTCGAAGGAGAAAAGGTACCCGAGGTCTTATTGTCAGGAAACCATGCTGAGATAAAGAAATGGCGATCCCAAAAATCCCTGGAAAAAACCAAAAAAATTAGGCCCGATTTACTAAAGTAAGATACAAAACTTATTCGAATGGATTAGATTTACCCCTTGGTAGCGATTGTGTAGCTGAAGGACTTGAAACTGTTTCTTCTAACCTCGCAAGTTTCGCAATTAATTGCTCATCTTTTTGGCTAAGCTCGGGCAAAGGAGAATCTACACCTCCAAAGCTTTGAGGCAGTTGGGAATATAAAACTTCTGCCGCCAAAGCTACATCAAGAGCTTGAGAGGTTTGGCTAGATGAAATATCAATACTACTTATTCTCATCAAACGGCGTGAGCTTTCTAAATTATTGATAAGAGTTCGAAAACTACTCTTGGCTCCTCTAATCTCTAAGTTAACCTTAAAGCTATCCGAATCACCTAATTTAGAAGCGGTACTGCCGAAGGAAATTGAATTGATGCTAAATCCGGATCGGGCAGCCAATTGCTGCAATAATCCCAAAGCATTTACAAAGTCTTTATCTGCGGGAAGAGTCGCTAAGGCAAACCCAACTTTACGAGACAAATCTTTTTCGTCATAGCTTTCTAAAGCAGCAACCTTAGTTTCTAAAAATCTCGATTTATTCATTAAATCACCAATTGCTCTCTGATTATTTATTAATTTAAGCGTCTGAGGATAAATCACAAATATGATTAAAAAAAGACTTGATAGTGCGACGATTACCGGAAAGATATACAATCTATGGTTCGAATAAAATTTAATCAAGTTTTCTTTCTTCATAGACGTTTAATTATGAAACTAATTCTGTAGAATCCATCTTTACCTCTGTTAAGACTCTCCAATGAAACTCGAATATTATTTCCCTCATTATTCTCTTTCACAGTGAAACCGCTCACCAGATTATCTAGAGTGGCGGCATCAGGCACCATAGCCAGCAATACTGCTTCGTCTGATTTGTTAATAGTAATTGTATTTACTACAACAGATGGAGGTATTAATTTCTCAATCAACTTATATGTTGACGATTGCTGTGACGATACTTCCAAATATTTGTCAATTACCGTTAGTCTATTTTTTAAAAGGAACAAAGAGGCTTGAGTGCTTTTTAGATCCGAAACCCTCTGTTCTGTTTGAGTTAGCTTTGCTTGAACCTCTGTAATATTGCGACTTTGTAGGATTCTGAGAGCCACAGTTAAAGAAGCTAAAAAGATCATAGTTAAAATAATTGCTATCCCGACAAATTGAATTTTGTAAAATTTCGTCTTTTTTAACTCTTTGTTTATAATCTCAGGTGGAAGTAAATTGATCGAAATTTTAGCCATAATTTAGTCCTCCCTTAAAGCCAATCCTACTGCAACGGAATATGAAGGAGCATCTTGTGTGAGTTTTGAAATTTCGCTCTTTTCTCTAACAATAGAATACCAAGGATCAGCTTCTTGAACCTCCAGTCCTAAAACATTCGCTAGATAGATCACGAGTCCTGGCATCTTTGCTCCGCCACCCGAAACAACAACTCTCTTTATGGAATCTGCCGGATATTTTGTCCCAAAGGATTGAATAATTCTTTTGCCCTCACCCGCTATAATATCTACTACCGACTTTAAAGCCTCGAATACCTTTCCTTCTAGCTGATCCTCCATTAACCCATAAATCCTTTTGTACTGCTCTGCTTGGTTAATTTCAAAATTAAAATGTTGCGCTAAGGATCTGGTGAGAGCCATACCGCCGGTTGAGATCGAACGGGTAAGCCATATTAATCCTTTAGACACAGTCGCGAAATCTGTAGTTGTGGCACCAAGTTGCATAATCAGAGTACTAGGAGAAAAAGGGTTATTACCAACCAAAGATCTTGTAACAGCTATTATCTCTGTTTCTAAAACTCTTGGGCGAAGTCCCACCAGATCTAATACCTTTACATATTTTGCAACTACGTTCTTCGGAGAGGCAATCACCAACACCACTGTTTTGGTATTCTTCCCTTGACTCCCAGATCTTACCAAAACTTGCCAATTTAAATTAACGTCGCTTAAGGACATCGGGATAAATTCTTCTGCGGCATAATGGATTGTAGAAGAAAGTTCATTATCATTAAGGTATGGTAAATCATCAATAACTCTGGTAAAAACCTTTGATTCAGGCAGTGCCACAACTACTTCTTTTTGGTCAATCTTTGCTGCTTGCAAAAGCTGCTTTATGGCATTTGCCAAAGCCTCTAGGTCAGAATCATTATCAGATATTATCCCGGGTTGCGGAGAGGCAATTGTGCCTAATGATATAAGTTTAAATTGCTCTTTGTCTTTCAACAGCGATACTACTTTAATAGAAGAAAAACCTATATCTAAACCAACAGTAACTTTTGCCATATGAGCAGGGGCTAGTCACTAGGGTCTAGAAGACTAGCACTAAAATCATTTTAGAACAAACTATACCCTAAACGCTATACCCTAAACCCTACTTTACCTGGTATGTTCCTCTCACCAGAGAATAAGTACCAGATGGACCCGATGAAAACAGCGTGCTGGATAAACCAGTTTCATAGTTTATAGTACTGTTATTTATTAACTTGATGCCCCAAGCCGTCAGCTCCTTGTAAGTATTATTATTGCCGGGTTCAACAATCCCTTTTGAAGCATAATAGACCCCGTTGTTGCCGGTATTATTAATCACTATGGCAGATATACCGCCATTAGCCATGGAATCATAAGTCGAAAGTACCATCAGTAAGCTGCTGCCTAACCCGGTCCCTTGCAATCTGTTGTTTGAACCGAGTGTGACAGTACCATCCACGACTACTACGCCGGAGGTAGTACCGTAAATAGGATCCAGCTCGAGAATATTATTACTGTTTAGAATGAGATTGCCGGTTATCCATATAGGGCTTTTAATAACCACACTACAATTACTGTTAAAAGTTACGTTGCCCACAATCTTTATCGGACCCAAAGTTGAAACACAACTGGTAATATCACCTACTGTGGTTGTTTCTGGTTTATCAACCTGATTTTTCCAATCCGCCACATTGGCATCCGAGATGGGGAAAACTTTGGGTGGAGGATCGGCAGAGCCCGGTTGGGAGACCCCCCCCACAGTAGAGTTGGAGATGGTTTGATAATAAGCATCTTGGCCAATAGCAAGGCTACTGATAGTATTGGCATGGACACTGCCACCGACTACAAAATTATTGCCTCCTGTGATTGAAGTGATACCTCCACCCATGATCGTCTTAAAGCTTAAGTCGCCGTTTACAGAGTTCCAAGTCGGATTACCAGTATTCCAATTAGGAGACCAGGCCGGGCTTCCTCTAGTATAGGTTTGGGCCAAATCATTTTGCCAAACCCAGAAGTTTCCTGAATCAGCAGACGTATCAACCAAAATCCAGTAGGTGGTATTTTCGATTATGTTTGGTAAAGTATTGAAGGTGATATCAACAAAGCCAAAACCGGGCGGATTTGCCGTCACCAGGCTACTATAGAGTATTCCTGTAGCCAGAACACTATTTTTGGCCGGTTTTCCATTATCATCTGCCGTGATACGGACAGTAATGTCCGGCGGGTTGCCTACTTTGTATAATTTTAAAGAGACCTTATTCAAAGACCCGGTAGAAGTAGGCTGAAAACTTTGGGCCACGTCCAGTTGCGAGTTGCCGTTTACTACTTTGCCAAAAATAAAATCCTGGCAATTGCTGTCTGTACAATCTGTTTCTTGATCTGGCGAACCTGCCGGCCCGCCGGCCACCCAGACATCACCGGTAATATTATTCTCATTACCGCCCGAGATACTGCCGTTAGAATAGACTGACCCGGTGATAACATTACTATTGCCCAACTCCAAACCGCCCTCTCCCACTTGGATTCCGTAAACAAAAGAGGTTCCGATCCCTCTTGAGGCGGTAATTTTGACTACTCTTTTTACCTTTGGGTTGGACTTGTTGGGAATATAACCGGTGGATTGGATCAGTTTATCTCCGGCATCTTGTGAGGTAATTGTGACAGAGTAAGATCCGTTCCCAAAACTAGTCTCTGCTTCGCCGTTGTAACTACCACCGGTTTTGTTCAAAGAAGCTAGCGCCTTATCAACTCCGGCTTCAGCAATAGCTGTCGCTTTCTCGGCATCTGCGGAATATGAAGCATTCTGAAAGTAGATTTGCGCCCCACCAATAATAAATAGTACGGTAAAAAGTGCCACACCCAGGGCAATAAAAACCAGGATCAGAATTTGTCCACCTTCTTTAGTCTTTATTCTCATGTTAGTTGTTCCTAAGGTTTGCCTCTGATGTGCTGATTTGTGTTTCATAATTGACACCTATTTTCTGTTTTAGGGTTAGAGTGATTCTAACCTTGGTTGCATCTTCTGGCGCAACTTCAGAAGGGGGAGCAGCGGAATTAAAATACTTGAAAATTAAATCGTCTAAAGATGTAGAGAAAATTTGATCTTTAGTTTGCCGAGAACTTCCAGGATCTGGAAAGATTTTAAAACGGAGTAAATTTTGGTCCTTTAAGAAAACGAAATAATCAAAGGTATTACTGATAATATTGCCTGAAGAATCTATCGATGAAACCTTCAAAACAAGTTGATTGGTACCCGTGGTATAAGTAGATCCGCCAGAGGTATACTGAGTAGCCACCGCGCTTGCTTGCTTTAAACTACTTCGGACTTGCGACAATGCATCGTTAATATTTAAACCCTGTTGTACCTTTGAAGATTGATTCGTAAATAGTCCGGCACTATTTACCATAATCACAACTAACAAAACTCCAACCACCATTGCTATCCCCATGGCCACCAGAACTTCTATTAAAGTCAATCCTTTTACCCTCATTGATTAATCCCTCCCTCTCCAATCATGGTTTTTAAGGTAATCGTTTGAAGCTTATTATTGTTTTGCCAATTAACAGTCACCATAACTTGCTTAATATTTTCTCCCTGGGTACAAATAGACGGATCGCAATCGGTAACTTCCACTGTTCCGCTACCCTCTGGCAGTAAACTTAAACGTGTGTCAGAGATCGGGGAACTGTCATTTACGAGATTGCTATAATTTATTGTCCTTTTATCCTCAATTTGCTTTACAGCTATTTCTCTTGCCAAGGAGACGTGTCTACTCTTAGCAATCAGCATCATGGCATTGGGAAGACCGGCAATTAAAAACACCACTGAACCTATTATTACAACGATCAATAAGGATTCAATGAGAGAAACACCCTTTTCCATTTATTTATTAATTTCATTTTCAGAAAAGATGGCATAATCAAGATATGAGGGGACTACCTTATAAACCCTTTGTACCTTAATCATTCTCTGGGTATTGCCAGAAGTACCGGTAGAATAAAAAGTACTAGATTGAACGGGTAAAGAACCCGAGGTAGGCCTGACCGCAATAGACTGGTTATCGCTGTTATACAGCAGCCTGGCGCGGAGCAACATTAGGTTGTTTTGAAGCGGACCATTATTGCTGCAGGTCCCTGACCTGGTCTGACAAGTGCCATCCCCTAATCGTTTATAGCACTGGTACCGATTGCCACCGGGCGGTCCCTGCGGTCCCGAACAACTGGTGCTAATATCAAAATTGTTATCCGGATTCCTGTTAGCCGAGATATTATCAAGATACCATTTTCTGGTTTTGTACTCATTACTCTCGTAGTAAACCAGTGTCAGCTCCAAGGCTGCTCTATTTGTAGCGCCGGGACTGCCCCAGTACACATCCAATGTTGTGCCGCTATAAACTTGTGCCGGTGGGTTGGTCGGAGAATTCAGGTCTGCCAGCCAGACCTGGGCCACTTCTTCCTTGTACAAAGACTCCAGTTCCAAAGCTTTCCCGGGTTGAGGTTTATCAATTTTGATCACCTCTGAAATCTCAGCACTGTTTCCCAAATCAAACTGCCCAACGCTACTATTAATACTTAAAGCCTTCTCTATCCCTGCCTCTGCAGCAGAAAAAGCCCGGCTTGACTCTTCCACTTCGGTAGATGTCGAAACATCCACTAGAGAACGTTGAACTACCGATATACCAATCGCTAAAGCCACAGTCATTACCAAAATTAATATTAAAATAATCTGACCTTGTTGGTTTCTCATATAATTATTATAATCTAATTCTTATCTCAGCTGTACTGTCGTCTGAAAAACTACCGGATCTATCTGACTTGTACTCACCGGTGGCAGTCCAACCGCGGCACCCAGTTCAAAATTTACTGTCACGGCTGCTTTATAACCTGGAGGTTGACTAACGCTGAAAGAACCACTACTCACGGAAACTCCTAATTGGGTATTGGTATCAGTTGAAACTTGTGCTGCAGACATCAGATTAGTCGGATTACATAGCTGGGGTGTAACTTCTGTTGCTTGGAGTGTTAGATTTTCCCAAATAATACAACCATTTTTGCCTGTGCCTATGCAAGATGAAGGCGCGCTGCCAGTGCTGTCAGTTGGAAGAACAATCCTGTAGCGGGTGTAGATGCCGTTTTGTATAATCACCAGAGTGTTACTCGAACCGGAAGTCGGACAGACTACATTATCTGCGCCCCTAATAGTTTTATCCATATTTTCCAAAACAGCCTGTCCGTTTTGCTTGATAATCGCAAGTATTTGCGATTTATTGCTGCCCCGCAGGGTATTGGTGAAAATCGCGACCATTATGGTTCCTATAATGGCAGTTATGCCAATCACCACCAGAATCTCAACTAAAGTAAAGCCTCTATTCATCATAGCTTCATAGCTTCCTCAGTATAGTAATCAACCTGGATTCATGAGAACCTGCAAAATCAGTCCAAGTAACAATAACTGTCACCTTTTTTTGAGTAGTGTAGTCTGCTGCAGTATCAGATAAGATAACCACCCGTCTAAAGTTGGGCGGTATCTGTTCGGCAAGTGTAGGAATAGATGATCCATTTCCCAAATTATTAAGCACCCCTATATTTGTAACGTCTCCTTTACTTATAACGTTAAAATAGCAGTTAGGATTAAGCTGGTTACTACAAGTACTATCTATTTGGTAACACCAGATAGAATCAGATTTCGCATCGGACCCAGAACAAGTACTGCTACTGCTACCATCCCATGACGTAGGATCTCCTCCAAGCCCGGTAATAGCCCGATTCCTGTCTCTCCCTGTCCTAACGCTTTCTACTCCTTCTTGAGCCAATTTTGTAGCTTGGGCCGAAGTCTTAGCAAAATTAGCATTCCTGAGAGAAAAAATGGTGGTAAAAGTCAAAGCCGAAACTACAAAGATCCCTACAACACTAGCTACAATTACCTCTACTAAACTTTGTCCGCTCTCTAATTTATTGCGCATAAATTCTCCCTCCTTGCTCAACAATTACTTGCTTTGTGTTACTTGTTTTGGAATTTAGCAGCGTAATGATTATCGAACTTGAACCGCAAGATGATACCATTGTGCCATAAAGTGGTGCGAAAGTAACTGTGGTACCAAAAGGACAATTAGAAATTCCTGTGGTAATACCACTAATAGAAATATCTGCCGGAAGCGATAATTTTTTTAAGGAGCTCGTTATACCGGATGAATTTTGGCATTCCAAATCCAGCTCTGTGGCATTTGTGAATACCACAATCCAACCAAGAGTATCCTGGCTCTGACATTTTAAACCTGAAGTCGAATTAGATTGGGCTAAGCGCAAAAAGCTTTGTACGTCAAGGGCAGCATTTTTAAAGTTCTGGTCTTCTCCAAAAGATTTATAATTTGCCAGTGTAAAGACTCCTACAATAGCCATAACGGCCATAACTACCAGCAGCTCAACAAGAGTAAAACCATGGGCAGATTTCAGCATCTTGTTTCCATTGTACATTGTAAATTCTACATTGTACATTCCCTTATGGTGGAGTAAACTCGAGATTATAAGTAGAAACAGAGCCACAGCTATAAGAACCATTAGGCTGACTTTCTAACTTGGCATAGAGTTTATAACTGGTGCATTTATTTGTAGAAGAATTATCACAGGGATTATTTGGCAACGCTAGATAACAATAGTTAGGCGAAGATTGGGGGTCGCTGGGAATAGTATTAAGATAAGTTCTTCCACCGGCAGATAGCGCCCCACCGTTAAATGTAATTGCCGACGGGTAATCGAATTGGTCTGCAAAGTATTGCTCCAAGGCTGATTGGATGGACCGCAAGTCCGATTGCCTTTTTGAATCTCGTCCCTGTTTTAAAACACTAGAATAAATAACCAGTCCGATTAGGGAAAGTACGGCAATAATACTAATTGTTATAAGAAGCTCTATTAAAGTAAAACCACTGCGGCAACGGGACATCAGTTTCATTATGCATTATTGCTGGCTAGAGACACAATAGATATTATCAGGGTTAGTACCAATTTCCAGTAATGCACAAACCTGGAAATTTGTTGGACTATTATCGGGTTGCCCGCTAGAAATTGCGTAAAAGGTATCCGGGCACTGCGTATTATCCCAGACAGTAGGCTTTGGAATAGTGTTATTTGTTGCAAGAATACAATATTGAGGCGTACGATCAGAAGAATCAGTTGGCACTACACCACCTGCAAATTGAGTCTTAGCTAATGGTTGATAAGCAGTTGCTCCCTTATTAACCTCCAACACCCTTGAAATAGCATCAATATCACCTCTCCTTTTACTATCACGGGCTTTGGATTGAACACTATTATACATTCCAACAGCCACCAGAGATAAAATCCCAATGATAGTAATTACTATCATCAGTTCAATCAGGGTAAAACCACGGGGATCTTTAAAAGTGGGCAGGAATTTTTTCATTAAATTTTGTTTACTGTTTTTATTATTTGCATACCTTAAACGAACTGTCAATGAGTCACAGCAAATTGCTCTATGGTTATGTAAAATAAATATCTAAAGAGTTAGATTAAAATTCAGAGAGGATTATTGTATAAGGTTGCTCTTGCAGAATACTGTGTTACTTCTCTCAAGTGTTGCACAAACTTTCCAGCCTCTAATACTAGCGCTATCTGTTATATCATTACCTGCACCAAGCACACCGTTAATAGTTGTCCCAGTAATAGATGCCCAGCCACCAATAGGACAAGCGGGTCCAGTCCAAGGAGTAGGATTGCCAGTAGGGCCAGAAAATGCGCTAGAGGATGTACTTCCTATCTGACAATACACCTTACTACTGACTGGATCAGATAGACCGGGGACAGGATAATCTGTATTAAATCGTGCCTGTGGATAATAATAGTATCCTGTCTGGGGATCCCTAGTTGATTCAATATTCTTGGCTAAGGCATCAATTTCAGCCACTCTTCTGGCATCTCTGGCAGAACCTTGAGCTCCAGAGAAAATACCCAGCACAACAACTGCCAAAATTCCAATAATGGCTATTACTATCATTAGCTCAATCAGGGTAAAACCGGAAGTACTTTTAGAAGAATTGGGCAGGAATTTTTGCATAGATTTTTATTAACTGACTTATTATTTGCATAAACAAACATAGTTGTCAATACCCTTATTTTGTCAGTTTTCAATAAGCTTTTATATGCCTATATGTAAGTACCAGTCAACAATCTGGTTTCCCCAAAAGAGCATAATTAAACTGCCCAAAACCAAAAATGGACCAAAGGGTATGGTTTGTCCAAAATGCTTTTTACCACTAATAATGAGCGCTACTGCGAATATAGCACCGATCAAAAATGATAAAACAACTGCAAATATAGCTTGCGGGAACCCTAACACGAGTCCCATAAACGCTCCCAACTTGACGTCTCCACCTCCCATGCCTTTCCCGCTAGTTACAATTATCAAACTTAAGAAAAATCCACCGATCAAAAACCCCATCAAAATTCCATAAAAAAGAGGCTGGGCAAGAATAATTGCGTGTCTTTGAAAATATTCACTGTGTAGGGGAAGCAGTAATCTGCCCACCGGACTTTGGGACAAATAATAGTAAAGATAACCTATCTTATAAAGAGTAATCAAGGAGAGAAAAATCAACCCAATCCAGATGGCAGGTAAAACAACCCTATCCGGAATAAACATTTTCTTAAGATCAGTTAAAAAAAGAACTGCCAAAGTTGTTATGAAGAAAATTTTAAGCAGAAGGTCTAACAGAGTAACTGAAAATTGAAAATTGAAAATTGACTGAAAACTGAAATCTGAAAATTGAAAATTCTTGAAGCTCTGCCAGAACAGAAACCCTACCAGTATTCCCATCATCACCTCAACCACCAAATACTCTATCCCAATCTTCTTGTGGCAATATCTACACTTTCCACGCAAGTATATATAGGAAACAACAGGAAAAAGGTCGTACCATGCCAGCTTGTGCCGACATTTCGGGCAGTACGACCTTCCCCAGAATGACTTTTTACCTAAACTCCTATCCGCTATCGCTTTAACAAAACTTCCTAGCACCGAGCCTACAACAAATCCAAGGACAAAAATTATATTTCCCACTTAATATGTACAGCTACCACCCGATGCAGCAATCAGAGTTAAATCAGAACCGACTTCGTAAAGAGTGTCCTCATTACCACCATCCGCTCCTGCCTTACCTGACTCCTTCTGAGATTCCAAAGCAGTGTTGATTTCCCAACCGCTACCATCAGAACAATAAGTATAATGGTTCACCACAGTATTGAGTTGATCAACGGGCAAGGTCGGAACTGACACACTCTTCTGAGCGGACAGATTAACTTTCACCCAACCTGTTCCGTCTGAATTTCTGGTACCAGTGTTACTCGATCCAGGACATGGTACTGTACCACCCTCACAGAGAATGGTAGCCGCAGAACCGGTTGCTTCTTGAACTGCCACATTAATTGCTTGTTGTAAGTTAGCAAGATCAGACAACCTAGCCGCATCACGGCCTCTACGGGTAAGCTCCAACGGATTAATAATCAAAACAACGACTGCTGCCAAAATGGCAATAATTGCTATAACTACCAAAAGTTCAACCAAAGTAAATCCTTTGGTCAAAACTTGAGCAGATTTTTTCAAAATTTCTCACCCCCTTCTTTCCTATTGTATTCACAGAGATACATATTTAGTCAAGAGGGTGTTATTTAAAAAGATGTGGTTAGTTTGTATATCGGCAGAATAATTGAGAGTACCAAAAATGCTACTCCAATGCCTAAGATAATTAGAATTATCGGTTCAATAGCTACTGTCAAATTCTTGATCATATGATCTGACTCCGACTCAAAATAATCGGCAAGTTTTAAAAATATCTCGTCTACCTTACCTGTTTCTTCACCCACTCTGATCATTTGACTGACGATTTTCGGAAAAACATTAGCAGTAAGAAGGGTTGAAAACGGCAGGCCTTTTTCAACACCATTGTAGGCATCCTTGAGTGCATTTTTAAACACCGGATTATTTGTCAAGTCCGAAACTATACTTATTGATGTAAGCAAGGGAATGCCAGCGGAAGTTAAAAGTCCAAAAGTGCGGTTGAAATTGGTTAAAGTTATATTGGCAGCAAGTTTTCCCACAATTGGGGTTTTTAAAATCAGTTTGCCAAAGAAAAGATTGCCTTCAGGTGTACGCTTCCATCTGTTGATACCCACAAAGCTACCAACCAAAACGATCAGTCCCAACCACCAGAAGTTTACGAATAGATTGGATACAGCGATTAGTATTCTGGTGGGAAGTGGAAGTTGTATTGTTGACTGGGTATACAAAGTTACGAGCTTTGGGATAACGAAAACCATCATTATGATGATAACAGCGATCATCATTGTTACAACAACAATCGGATAGATCAGTGCCCCTCTAATTTTTGCTTTGAATTCCCTCTCTTTTTCCAATCCATCAGCCATTTGCAAAAGAACCGAATCAAGTTTACCAGAAGCTTCACCGGCTTTAACTAAATTAACATAAAGATGGGGGAAAATATTCGGGTATTTACTTAAAGCTTGCGCCAGCGTTAAACCCCCTTTTATATTCTGGGAAATTTCAACCAAAGCCCGCTTCAGAATTTTATTAGTTTGTTGCTCCTCTAAGATATCTATTGCTTCCGATAGAACTAACCCGCTACTTACCATTGTTGCCAACTGTCTTGTAATAATAACCAACTCCGAGAAGCTGACTCTGTTTAAGAAACGCTCTAAAAGCATGTTTGCAGGAGGATTTTTGGTACTTAAAGAAACAACAATTAAACCTTTCTTTCGTATAACTGTGGCGGCCGAATGAGTATCAGGAGCTTGAACGCTACCGGCATGATCGACACCTTGTAAATCCTTAGCTTTGTAGTTGAATTCCATAATTACCAAAAACTCCAATCTGAACTATTTAAGCAACTTAAGTAATAGCTCAGGCCTTAGTGCGAACCTTAGTGCAACGTCTTGAGAAATTTTTCCCGCCTTTACCAAATTGACAAGAGAACGCTCAAGAGGTTGCATCCCGAGTTCTGCTGATGTTTCAATTGTATTATCTATTAAATATGACTTGCCTTCCCGAATAATATTTCGGACAGCGGGTGTAACAAACATAACCTCACTTGCCAGTGTTCTTCCTGGTTGAATTGTCGGTATTAATCGAAGTGACAGAATTACTTCCAAAGTTGCTGCCAGTTGAAGTCTTATTTGAGGCTGCTGTAGTTCAGGAAAAACATCAATGATCCTGTCTACGGATTGCGCGGCCGAGTTGGTGTGTAGAGTTGCAAACACCAAGTGGCCAGTTTCCGCAATAGTCATAGCTGATGCAATAGTCTCTAGATCTCTCATCTCACCGATCAAAACTACATCCGGATCTTCCCGTAAGGCCGAGCGCAACGCATTACTCCAAGACCTAGTATCAGAATACATTTCCCTCTGTTCGATTAAAGATCTACCTGGTGGATATACATATTCTATAGGATCCTCGACAGTAATGATATGGGACGCTCGGATTTGATTAATCTTGTTTATAAACGATGCTAAAGTTGTAGATTTACCATGACCGGTTGGCCCTGCAACCAAGATAAAACCTTGCTTCAGATCTACCAGTTTATTTACAACCGGTGGAAAACCCAATTCTTCCATGATTGGGATACGATAAGGAATAAGTCTTAAAGCTACGGCAGGGTAGCCTTTTTGTCTAAATAAATTAACTCTAAACCTGGCTCTCTTTTCAAATTCAAAAGAAAAATCAAGTTCAAAGACCTGTTTATAGATATTTGATTGAAGATCTGTAAGAAGAGGCCTAATCAAACTCTCGATTTGCTCGGGAGAAGTAGGTGTCTCGCCAGGTACAGTTATAAGTTCGCCATGAATTCGGAGGGTGGGTGGAAAACCCACCGATAAGTGTAAATCCGAAGCATTTCTTTGAATAGTTAGGTCTAAAAGTTGTTGGATATTCATATTCCATCTAGTCTTGCGCTACCCGCAGTACTTCCTCCATAGTAGTTATTCCCTCTAAAACCTTTAAGTATCCATCCTGCTTCATAGTAACCATACCGGATGTAATAGCTAGTTGCTCGATGGCACCGGAGGAGGCATGTTCCAGTATTAATTTGGCGATTTGTTCTGAAATAGGAAACACTTCAAAAATACCAATCCTCCCCAAATAACCGGTATTTGCACAATAAGAACATCCTTTTCCTTTGAAAAGTCTTAAAGAAGCATAAGCAGAAACGGGCAAAAACTTTCCCAAAACCGATTTGATATTTTCAATTACTTCCGCAGGAGCTCTAAATTCCACTTTGCAATTGGGACAAATTTTACGTACAACCCTTTGTCCGACAACAGCATTTAAAGCAGAAGTAAGCAAAAATGGCTCAACTCCCATATCTAAAAGCCTGGGCGGGGCGCCGGCGGCGGAGTTTGTGTGGACTGTGGAAAAAACTTGATGTCCGGTCAAAGCGGCCTGAATTGCCAAATCAGCAGTTTCAGTATCTCTCACCTCTCCAACCATTATTATATTGGGGTCTTGACGCAAGAAACTTCTAAGAGCCGAAGCGAAAGTTAGACCGACCTGAGTGTTGACTTGAACTTGATTAACTCCAGGAATCTGATATTCAACAGGATCCTCGATTGTAACTATATTAACCTTTGTGGTAGAAATTTTAGTGAGTATTGAATAGAGAGTTGTAGTTTTTCCGCTGCCTGTTGGACCGCATATCAGGATAATTCCATGAGGCCGCGACAACTGGCTCTCCAAAATCTTTAAAGAACTACCTCTAAATCCCAATTCCAAAAAGGACGGCGCCCCCACTGATTTAGGCAACAGCCTCATTACGACCTTTTCTCCAAAGATAGTAGGCACAGTGGAGATACGCAGATCCACTATATTTTGTCGGAAGGTAAAAGTAAATCTGCCATCCTGAGGTAGTCTCTTCTCATCGATCTTTAAGACTGAAAGAATTTTAATTCTTGACACAAGAGCATCGTGTACTCCTTTTGGGAGAAGAATTTTTTCCTGTAAGATCCCATCGATCCTATATCGTACTCTGGTTCTATCTTCCTGAGGCTCAATATGAATATCGGATGCCCTGCTCTTTATGGCGTATTCTAAAAGTTGGTCTATGATATTGGAAACAGGAGCCTCGCGTAAAATTTCCGGTCCGGCTTGACCCTCTTCCGCCGGTTTAACAGCTGCAACTTCTTTTAAAGCTGATGTTACTTCCGAAGTTAAATTTTGAGCGTATTGATCGGAGATGGCTTTCAAGATATCCTCGGCTTGCGCCAGAAACGGCTTGACCCTCAAACCTGCCCTTTTTTCGATAAACTGGCTGATTTGAATATCCAAAGGATCTGCCATTGCTACCCAGAGTTCATCTCCCTTTTTCTCAAATGGAATTATTCGGTAACGGCGGGCTGCCGCCTCTGGGACTAAATTTAAGATATCTGCCGCGATGGCTTTTCCCTCAAGCTTGATATAGGGAACATTTAAAGTCCATGCTTTAGCTTGAGTTATTTTATCAATCGGTACCAGATTGTATTGAAGAAGAATTTTCTCAACCGGTTGTCCGGAGTTAATACTTTCCAATTTGATGGCGGAGAGTTGATCTGAGCTTAAATACCCCTCTTTAAAAAGGATGTCTTCCAAAGAAGAATCTTGTGGGATTTGGGCAAGATTAATGGGCATATATCCATTATGTTAAAATCTCCCTGTGATTGCAAGACTTTTAATTTCACCTAATATTGAAAGAAGGTTAGAGGCGATCAAAAAGATACTAGCTTCCCACATCGGAAGCCTACCTGCCTATCCGTCCGGCAGGCGGGCCGGTAAGGCAGGTGGGAATACAAATCACCCAGATGTGCTGTATTTTGAAACGGGGGAAAAACTGGGAATTGCAGAGGCCAGAAAGATTAAAGAACATTTTTCCTTAAAGCCATATTCTGCCTCCGGAAGGGTAGTAATCATAGAAGATGCGGGAGTTTTGACCCCTGAGGCCCAAAACGCCCTGTTAAAAACCCTAGAAGAACCACCAAAAGAAGCAATTTTAATTTTAGGTGCGGGATCCGATGCCGAGCTTCTACCGACAATTTTATCGAGGTGCCAAATCCGTCATCTCGAGGCTACAAGTTATGATACACCAGAGTATCATCGTGAACATATCAAGAACTTAGAAGGATTATTAAATGCTTCCATCGAAGAGCGTTTCGCATTTATTGAAAAGCTTAAGGATAGGGAGCAGTTCCTGCATTCTGCGGTGAACTTCTTTCGCCAACAATTACTCGAATCCACCCACGAAAGGTCGTACCCTTTAGGCCCGACCCGACAATTTCTTCAAGAGCTCCTGCAAGCGGAGGAGTGGGCTAAACAGAATGTTAACACTCGGGCAATTTTGGAATATTTAATGCTGGTTATGCCTTCTGAAATATGATATAATATTTTTATCGTCCATCGCGAGAGATAGATCGTGATGGACATTTCGTACCGCTAGACAGCGGAGCGTGTAGTACTACTTTATCACCAGAAAGAGGTAGGTAGAAATGTCCAAAAACAAGTATTCTGCAGAACAAATACAAGTCCTCGAAGGTTTAGAACCGGTCCGCAAACGTCCCGGCATGTACATCGGCTCAACAGATCTACGTGGGCTTCACCACCTTATTAAAGAAGTGGTTGATAATTCTATTGATGAGGCACTGGCAGACCATGCCAAAAATATCTGGGTGACCTTACATGAGGATAACTTTGTAACGGTGGCAGACGACGGGAGAGGCATACCGGTTGAAATCCATCCCAAAGTTGGTGTGTCGGCGCTTGAAGTGATTATGACCACCCTTCATGCCGGAGGCAAGTTTGGGGATGGGGGGTATAAGGTATCCACAGGTTTGCACGGCGTGGGAGTTTCGGCAGTTAATGCGCTGTCTAAATATTTAAGGGCGGAAGTTAGAAGAGAAGGGAAGACTCACTTCCAAGAATACTCACAAGGTAAAGCGAAAGGTAAAGTAGCGCCTGTTCCAAGTAACCCAAAGCTCCCTTTTAAAACAAATTTTGAATGGAAAGTAAAAAGCGGCACTAAAGTCACGTTTTTGGCGGATGACACAGTTTTTTCTACCATCACCCCTGAATTTGAAAGGTTGGAAAAACAACTTAAACAAGTAGCCTACCTGGTGGCGGGAATTTTTTTTCACCTTTATGATGAACGTTCTGGCCAGGAGCGACATTTCTATTTTCAATCAGGTCTCGCGACGCTGATAAAGCATCTAAACAGAAATAAGGCCTTAATTCACCCCGAGCCCATTTTGATCCACAGAATAGTGGAAGGTGTAGATATTGAAGCGGCAATCCAATATAATGACGGCTTTAATGAAAACGTCGAAAGCTTTGCCAATGTAGTGCCTACCACGGAAGGCGGAAGCCATTTAACCGGGTTTAGGATCGCCTTGACCCGTGCCATCAATGACTACGCCAGAAAAATTGAAGCATTAAAGGAAAAAGATGAAAACTTAACCGGCGAGGACATCAAAGAAGGCTTAACAGCTGTCATATCAATAAAGATGGATTCCGATAAAATCCAATTTGAATCACAAACAAAAGAAAAGCTAGGCAATGCCGAACTACAGCCTCTTGTATCCCAGGTAGTCAGAGACGGACTGGATATGTTTTTTGAAGAAAACCCGACTGACGCCAGGAGGATTATGGAAAAAGTTTTACTTGCAGCCAGGGCTAGGGCAGCAGCCAGAGCAGCCAAGGATGCTGTCATTAGGAAAGGGGCTTTGGAAGGAATGACACTCCCTGGAAAATTGGCAGATTGCCAGGAAAGAGACGCCTCCCAGTCGGAACTATATATAGTAGAGGGCGATTCTGCCGGAGGTAGCGCTAAGCAGGGGAGAGACAGAAAATTCCAGGCTATTTTACCCCTTAGGGGAAAAATTTTAAATACTGAAAGGGCCAGACTAGACAAAGTCTTGGAATTTGAAGAGATTAAAGCATTGGTAATTGCTCTGGGAACAGGCATCGGGGATACGGTTGATTATGGTAAGACCAGGTATCACAGGATTATTATCATGACTGATGCGGACGTGGATGGCGAACACATCCGAACCCTACTTCTTACATTCTTCTTCAGGTATTTACCGGAAATAATCAATAAAGGTTATATGTACATCGCCCAACCGCCGCTTTATAAGATCCAAAAGGGGAAAGAGATCCACTATGCTTATTCTGATGAGGAAAGGGATGGGATTTTGAAACAAATAAAAACCGGTAAAGCTGCTGTTAAAACAGATGACGTAGTTACCGAAACTGAAGTAGCCCCGGAAACAGACGGGCAGGTCAAAATGACAGGAATCATTATTCAACGATATAAAGGTTTGGGAGAAATGAACCCTGACCAGCTTTGGGAAACTACCATGAATCCGGAAAACAGAGTCTTGAAGCAAGTTACTATTGAAGATGCTGTAGCAGCTGACGAAGTTTTCACCATGCTGATGGGCGATGAAGTCCCACCCCGCAAACGCTTCATCCAAACTCATGCGAAGCTCGCTACCTTAGATATATAGTATTATTGACTTTCAACTCCAGTGGCGCTAGAATCAAGCACAAATATGCCTGGTGCACTAGAAATACAATCTACAGTCTCAGCTGAAGCAGCAAAAGCACGCGCAGCATTCACAGAAACTCATGGACGATCAATACAAATAGGAAATGTTCATTACTACGAAAAATCTTTTAGGGGAACTAAACGAGATATCCAGGGATTACATACACTAGCACAAACTCCGGAATTTCAGAAAACATATCCAGATCATTATGTTTACGCCCTCGGAAGAGAAATCATCGGTTCGATGCCAAAGCATCCCCCAAAATGGGACAGTAATTCATATAGGGATGTTCTTTTACTGCACTTGGTCAAGCAGCTACAGAAAGAGGTATTACATTATTTAATTGCGCAATCATAACTACCGGGTCTCAACCAATTGAATCTCCACTAAATTAATTAGCAATCATCAAATAAAAATCATATAATTTATACTATGGCTAAAAAGGTTCATTTCTTAGGAATAGGGGGTAGTGGGGCATCAGGGGCGGCGGCGATTGCAGAAGCTCAGGGCTTTGAAGTAACAGGTTGCGATCTGCAACCTAATAATGAGTTCACCACCATCTTCAAACCCAACCAGCTCCTCACCGGTCACAGCCCGCAACATTTAGCTTCCCACATCGGAAGTGGGAACGTAGCCCCCGATTCAATCGGGGTAGATATCTTGGCAGTAACTCCGGCCATTTTTTCTCTTGATCCAGACAATCCCGAGCTTTTGGCGGCCAAAGAAAAAAATATTCCAATCATGACCTGGCAACAATTTCTTGGAGAGTACCTAACCAAAGATAAATTTGTTATTGCCATATGCGGAACACACGGTAAAACCACCACCACTGCCATGATTGCTAAACTTTTGGAAGATGCCGGACTGGATCCGACAGTACTTCTTGGAGCCATAGTACCAAAATGGGGGACAAACTATCGCATACCCCGACAAAAAGTTCACAACCAAGAATATTTTGTCATAGAGGCTGATGAATTTAATGACAACTTCTTACCCACCAAACCTGATATTGCTGTGGTAACCAATATCGAAATGGACCATCCGGAATATTTCAAGGATCTTGAAGCAGTTAAAGACAGCTTTAAAAAGTTCCTAATACAAGCCAAACAAACTGTGGTAGCCAATCTCTCAGATCCTGTAGTAAATCAAATTTTAAGTATCCACCCTAAGGATGTCAATACAATTATTGATTACTCAAAACATCTTATAGATTTTACATTACAAATCCCCGGAGAATTTAATATCATGAATGCATCTGCTGCATTCCAAGTGGGACTCATATTAGGTATTGACCCTCAAGCAACCAGACAAAGCCTGGAAAGATTTACAGGGGCGAGCAGAAGGTTTGAATATATTGGGGAATACCAAGGCGCCAAGGTTTATTCCGATTTTGGCCATCACCCAACAGAAATAGCGAAAACCATGGAAGCTGTCCGGGAAAAGTTTCCCAAAGAGAGAATTTTACTAATTTACCAACCACACATGTTTTCCAGAACCAAAACCTTATTTAATGATTTCGTAAAAGTTTTTCAGAAGGTACCTGCTGATAAAACTTATATTATAGACATCTATCCATCACGGGAAGTCGACACAGAGCTAGTCAGCAGCCATCAGTTGGTTAAAGCAATCCAGAAGGAAATAGAACCAAAATTTCGCAATAGCGAAAAAGTGGTACCAGCTATCGTATATATAGGAAGCAAAAACCAAACCTTAAACAAACTAAAACCGGAGATAAGAAAAGGGGATATTGTCTTTTTTATGAGCGCCGGGGATACTGATGAATTAGCTAAAGAGCTAGTCCGCTCCTAACTTCCTAACCCAATCCTTAAACTGATTTCCCCGGTCTTCAAAATCTCTAAATAAATTAAAACTGGTTGAAGCAGGGGAGAGAAGACAAATTTTTCCAGGTTCAGTCACCTCAAAGGCTATTTTTACAGCTTTCCCCATATACTCAACATCAAATTTTTGTGGTGGTTTCTTGGAATATTTACTGGTGGCATCCCAAATTTTTATGCCGGTATCCGGAAAAAGTATCAAAGTTTTAATGTGTGATTTTGCAATAGCCTCACCTAAAATAGAATAATCCAAACCCCTATCGAATCCTCCGGCAATCAAAGTAGCAACATTTCTACCTAAGGCGGAAAGCGCCTCGACTGTTGCCTCCGGAATGGTAGACAGTGAGTCATTATAGAATCTGATTCTGGAAACTTCACCAACAAATTCCAGCCTATGAGGAAGAGGCTTAAAATTTATTATTGCCTCTTCAATTTTCTCATCTGGAATTTTAAATAATCTTCCTATAATAATAGCTGGCATAATATTTAAAAGATTAAATTCTCCCAAAAGAGGGATAGTGTCTTTGTGTACTAAATTTTCGACTATTTGTTTATCTTCTTTTGAAAATGAAATCTTTTTAGCCTTAGAAACCTGGGCAATTAATTTTAGCCCCGGAATATCTTTGTTATAAATCAGGTAATCCTTCTGTGTTTGAAACTTGGTAATATTATTTTTTGCCTTAACATATGTTGAAAAATTTCCGTGATGGTCTAAGTGCTCGGGATAAATATTAGTCATTACTGCTATATAAGGGCTAACATCTAGATCTTCAAGTTGAAAAGAAGACAGCTCATAAACAAAAATGCTGTCTTTGCTGTCCTCTTTTAAAAAATCCAAAGCCGGAGCTCCGATATTACCAATAAGATGAGCCCTAAGGCCTCCTTTTTTAAATACCTCATAAATCAAAGAAGCGGTTGTACTCTTACCCTTTGTTCCCGTGACTCCAATAACTTTGCCTTTGCAGTTTTTTAAAAATATTGCCGTGGGGGAGGTAATAATTTTTCCTTCTTCTTTAGCTCTTTGAATGTCTGCAAAGAAAGGGATTCCGGGAGATTTGATAATAACATCGTAACTAGTTAACGAACTTAAATAATTTTCTCCAAAAAAAGTTTTACCCACATTTTTTGGTAACTTAAGATACTCTTTTCTGTCTGCTGCATCCACTTTTTTAAAGGGAAATTTTTCCTTTAAGAATTTAAGGACCGACAATCCTTCTCTTCCCAATCCCAGAATTAAAATTGTTTGGAAGGACTGTAAAACTTTAGGGATTTCCTCTCCGTTTTTCTTTGCTCTTTCAACACTTAAAGAAATTGCGAGTTTTATCTCTTCAACCGTAGCCACACATTCAAATGGCTTCACCTGATCATTTTCGCGAAGCAATCCGTGAACAATGGGTATTAAATTCTCATCATCTAATAAATTCTTTCCAAAGATCTCTGCTACCTTCTTGCCCAAAAAGGGGTAGAGGAGAAGATAAGTGGAGACACACTTTGGGCACTTACCGCACCATATGCCTTGTTTCGAGCCTTTGTTACAACTTCTAAACAGTTTGTGATATTTCTCCATTTTAGAAAAGGATTCAGCTACTTGAAGTTCACCCAAGCTACTTAAGAAACTAAAGTAATTGACGGAGGGAGATAAATACTTTTTGGAATAATCTCTAAAATCTTGTTCAAATTCGCCAGTTTTGGAGTACTGGTGGTTAATTTCCTGGCCCATCCATTTCACATTTCCTTCATTAGAGGAGGCTTCATTAGAAACCACCAGATTCTTGTAATCATATAAGACTCCTGCAAGGGTAGAAAGAAATGCCAAATAAGCGGAAAAGGGGGTATGACCGTTCAAATAACCTTGCTCATTTAGTTTTATAAGTGCTGGATCTATTATTCTTTTGATAATGATTGAATTTTTACATCCGCCCACCTTGGCTATCTTTATTGCTGCCTCAGTTGGGTTTAAAACCAAACATTGAAACTCTTTTCCTTTTTGGCTGTCAGATTCCAGAGTCAGAGCAGAATCTTTTCCTCCTCCGACCAAGACTAAATCCCGATCCTTTAACTCACCATAATACAAGCTAAGTTTCTGTCGATTCTCAATTTTAAACTCCACTAAATCTTTTTGGGTAAAATCTATTTTATTGTTGTAAAAGAACTCACCTAAACCTTTTACTAAAAGCTTTTTCCAAAAAGCAATTTGATCCTGATCCAGAAAACCGGCTTTAATAATGATTTGAGGGGAACAAGCAGCTTTCCAGTAACTTAAGAGCTCAATCATCCCTAAGTTAAACACCAAATTTTGCAAAACCCCAGAACCAATTTCCTTCAGTCTTCCCTCCGAAACATTTGGCACAGTAAGTTCTGGCATAAATTTAATATTCGGGGTCAGCAGAAAATTAAAAGTAATCTTTAAGTTTCCATTTTCAGATAAAATCTTAAAATCCTCATAAATTAACTGTCTGTGTTTATCCTTAAGTTCATCAAAATTCATTTGTGGTATGAATTATACCTCAAAAATGATATTGATTCCCTTTTGGGGTATAATTTTAGCTTCATATGATTGACCGATTTTTAAATTTTTTTAGGAAAAGTTATCAGACTTTAAATATCATAAAAGTGTCGCGTGATAACTTATTACAAAATTTTAACTACGTGGCCGCATTAGATAAAAAAGTAAAAATTGCTCCCGTTGTCAAAAGTAATGGTTATGGACACGGAATCATCAATGTGGCTAAGATTCTAGATCCCAAAAATACCCCGTATTTTTGTGTAGACAGCTTATTTGAGGCTTACCAGTTACAAAAAGCTAAGGTTAAAACTCCTGTTTTAGTGATAGGTTATACTAATCCGGAAAATTTGAAGTTCAAGAAATTGCCATTCTCTTTTGCAGTTTTTGATTTAGAAACAGTCAAAGTTTTAAATAAGTTTCAACCAAACTGTGGGGTACATATTTTTGTAGATACCGGAATGCGCAGAGAAGGTGTAACAATCGAGGAACTCCCGAACTTTTTAAATAACATTTTAAAACTGCCTAATGTTAAAATCGAAGGGCTGATGTCACATCTTGCCTCGTCAAAAAGCCGGACTGATCCGCTTTTTCTAGCTCAGATCAAACAATTTAAAAAAGCAAAGGAAATTTTTAAGAAAATGAAGGTACATCCAAAATGGTTTCATATCGGCGCAACAGGCAGCCTTGTTAACCCTGAAACCCGACCGATTATAGCCGGTGTTTCCAACCTTGCACGAGCAGGTTTAGCTTTATATGGCTTCTCTTCAAGCACCTTTGATGAAAACCTAAAACCAGCCCTAAGTCTTACCAGTAAAATTGTTCAAATAAAGAAGGTTTCAAAAGGAGAGAAATTGGGCTACGAAGGAACATTTACGGCCAAAAAAGATACGCTCGTTGGAGTCTTGCCAATAGGGTATTATGATGGAGTAGACCGCAGGTTATCCAATAAAGGAATATTTTTAGTGGACAATATCGAATGTCCAGTACTCGGAAGAGTCTGCATGAATATTAACATTATTAACTTAAAGTTAGTCCCAAATCCAAAAGTGGGACAGGAGGTAATTGTATATTCCGGTAATCCGGAAGATAAAAATTCAATTGGAAACTGCGCCAAAAGATGTAAAACCATTCCCTATGATCTCTTGGTAAACCTTGCCGAAACAACCAGAAGAATAGTCGTTTAAATTATGTATTCCACTGTAAACAGACAAAATATTTATTTTCAAAAGGTTGGGAAAGGGAAGAATTTAATTTTAATCCATGGTTGGGGAACAGATGTATCAAGCTTTTGGCAACTCATTGATTTTTTAAAAGACAACTTCACTCTTTGGCTTGTTGACTTGCCGGGTTTTGGCAGAAGTGATTTGCCCACAAAGGAGTTCTCAATTTTGGATTTTGCAAGAATAATTGCAGAATTTATTAAAGAAAATAATATAAAAAGACCCGCAATTTTCGGGCATTCATATGGTGGAAAGATCGCAATAAAGCTTGCCAAAGTTTATCCTAATTTAATAGATAAATTAATACTGGAGGGAAGTTCCGGCATAAAACCGGAAAAAAATCTTTTTCATTCCTTGATTTTTCCGTTTGTCAAAATTGCTCATTTTTTGCTGCCAGATATTTTTCATGCTAGATCCAAAATCCGCAATAAACTTTATAAAAAACTTCAGTCAGACTATGCTGAGGCAGGAAGGATGAAAAACATTTTTCTAAATACTTTAAAAGAAGATTTGACAGCTGATTTATCTAAAATACAGGCAGAAACTCTGCTGATTTGGGGAGAAAGAGATAGAGCCATCCCTTTAAAATATGGCAAAAAAATGTATCAGTTACTTAAAAATTCCAAATTGGTAATACTTGAGGATATGGGTCATTTTCCTCACGCAAAATGGCCGGAAAGGGTAGCCTACTTTGTCAAAGATTTTGTCTAAAATTTTTCCAATACTGGATCACCTTTATATTTACCAACTGCTAGAGTATAACTGGGGGGAATTTCTAGTATGGTTTTTGAAAAACCCATTTAAAAGGGCTTTACAAAAAAAGCACAAACTTGAATGGACCCAAAAGGTAAAACTTTTAGCACTCGTCAGCATAACTTTACTTATTTTGGATTCGACAGTAACTTCCTATACATTAAGTGGGGGGGTTCTATGGAGTTTAATTTTGTTACCGATCAAAACTCTTTACTTCCCACTGTTTTTAATAGTTGCCCAGATTTTAATCTCACCGCTGGAATTATATCAAAAAGAAAAAATATTAATAAAAGCAGCAGAAAAATTATCAAAATTACCTAATTTAAAAGTTGTGGCAATAACAGGATCGTTTGGCAAAACTTCTACAAAAGATATTCTCTATACCTTTCTTTGGAAAAAATACTACGTTGTAAAAACTCCCAAAAGCTTTAATACCTCTTTAGGGATTGCTCAAACTATTTTAGAAGATATAAAAGAAAATACGGAGGTTTTCATTTGTGAAGTAGGGGCATATAAAATAGGGGAGATTAAAAAAATTGCCAGTTTAATAAAACCAACAATAGGAATTATCACTGCAATTGCCCCGCAACACTTGCAAAAATTCGGCTCTTTGGAAAATATTGCCAAAGCAAAATTTGAACTGCCCCAATCTCTGGAAGAAAGGGGAGTAGTAATCTTAAATAGCAACTACCAGAAGATTAAAGAGTTAGCCTCAACAGTTAGTGCAAAGGCTTATCTTTACGGAACAGAAGGCGATCCATTCTATGCAACAAATATAAAATCGGGGGTTGAAGGGACATCTTTTACCATACATACACCAAAAGGGGAAGCAGATATCCATATACCCCTAATAGGGGAGCATCATGTCCAAAATTTCCTGGCTGCTGCAGCAGCTGCTTTACAGTTAGGCTTAAAACTTGCGGATATTAAAGAAAGGGCAAAATTATTATTGCCAACCCCACACAGAATGGAAATTAGAAGAATGGGAAATATGATATTAATAGACAACTCATATAATACTAATCCAATATCTGCAGAAAGCTCTTTAAATTTGCTTGCAAGTTTCAAAGACAGTAGGAAAATTGTTATTACCCCAGGATTTGTGGAATTAGGGAAAGAGGCTGCAGGTGAAAATCAAAATTTCGGCAATAATATAGCCTGTATTGCTGATGAGCTAATAATTGTTGGGGGGAATGCCAAAAAAGATTTATTAAAAGGAATAAAACAAGTTTGGCAAGATGCGGAAGAAAAAGTTCACTTTGTAAACTCTACACAGGAAGGGATAGATTTGGCCTATCAATTAGCCAAAGAGCTGACTGAATGGATAGCCAGATATGATACCGAAGTAGTCATACTGTTAGAAAACGATCTCCCTGACCAATATTCTTAAACTTTCACTCCACCTTTTTGGGCCATGGAGGATAATAAACCACTCTCAAAAGTATATTGGGTTTTGCTTTGGTTTTCTGCTCTCTTCAAAGCAAATTCTATTAACATATCCAAAAGTTTAGAAAATTTAACCCCTGATTTTTCCCAAAGATAAAATGCAAAAGATCCAGGAGGAGTGTTTATCTCATTAATCCAAAACTTTTCCTTTTTTTTATCCACAAAATAATCTATTCTGGCTACTCCACATCCGTCTAAAGCCTTAAAAACTTTTATTGTGGCCTCCTTAATCTCCTGTGTTAGTTTTTCAGAAATTGGGGCCGGAATAATCCGAGAAAGAGAAGCCATACCCATACCTTTACTACCCTTGCCTCCACCTTTTTGGTATTTATCAGAAAAAGATAGAACTTGAGATGTGGCAACCGGCATTTCGCAAACAGAGGCCCTAACTTCTTCGTAACCTAAAGCAGAACAGTTTACTTCAATAGTATCTTCAAAGGATTCTTCAATTAAGGCTTTTTCAGAGTATGTAAATGCCACCTCCAAAGCAAAATTTAAAGAATCCTCATCTTTGGCGCTATTTACTCCGATTGAAGAACCAATTGTTGCGGGTTTTACATACATGGGGAATTTCAAAACCCTTTTGGCTTGCTCCAAAATTTTTTGGGGATTTTTTAAAAAATCAATTCTGCGGAGCGCTATGTAATTGCAAACCGGCAACCCCAATTCTTTAAAAACAGCTTTTGAGATGGCTTTATCCATAGTAATCCCTGATGCCAAAGTGTTAAATCCCGTATAAGGAATCTGATACATTTCTAGTAACCCTTGCATACAACCATCCTCCCCGAAAGACCCATGAAAGGAAAGAAACGCTACATCTAGGGATACAAACTTACCAAATAAACCTTGCCTAAGGAATCCGCCTCGATTTTCTTTTCTGCCCAGTGTGATTTTGGTGGAGGATAAAAGCAAGGAATCTACATCTTTGTAGTTTTTTAAGTCCAAAAATTTAAGATTAGTATAGAAGTCGCCTTTCTTGCTGACATAAACAGGAATTATTTCATAACGGCTTTGGTCGATATTTTCGAAAGCCTGAAGAGCGGTTAGGACAGAAATTTCATGTTCCACCGATCTTCCCCCGAAAAACAATCCAATTTTTAGCTTTTGCATTTTCCAGCATTATACTGTTATTTCAATTCTGAAGTCAAAACAATCAAACACCGAGGTATAATACTTAAATGAAAAATTATTTTGTCAGACCTAGTCATCCAATTTTGACAAAAACTGCCAAAGAAATTTCGGAGGGTCAATTAAATTCTTCCCAAATTAAAAAGATTTGCGAACTCATGTTAAAAATAATCCGAGGAGAGCAGAAAGGACGCAAAAGGGGAGTCGGACTGGCTGCACCACAGATTGGAATTTCTAAAAGAATGATTTTAGTAGACGTAAAGGCTAATGGAAAGGGTAAAGTTGGGAATCTACGAGTTTACATCAACCCAAAAATAATCTGGAAATCTAAAAAGGGAAAGGAGTGGTATGAAGGATGCTATTCCACAGACAGAATCTGCGGCATTGTCTCCCGCCCAATCTCCATTAAAATCCAAGCTTTTACTCTTGCTCCTAAAAAATGGAGGGCTAAATTTGTAGAAGAAAAACATAGAGGTTATGTAGCTAGGATTTTTCAACATGAAATTGACCACCTGGATGGAAAAATATTTATAGATCACATCAAAAATCCTGATAAATTACACTGGGTAGAGGAACAGGAATTTCCGCTATACAGAAACAAGGAAACCTGGCGCAACTGGCCCAAAAAACATCCTTTGGCTAATTACGATCTAGGAAGCAGTAAGAACTTTACATAGTGATCTAGTAACTAACGCTATATTATCCAAAGACATTTCTAAATACTCTCTCGAGGTTCCTTTTGTCGAAAACCCAACCAAATCAACTCCAATAAATTTATACCTTTGTCCTAAAGTTTCAAGATTCCATAATAACCTGTATATATCAAAACCAATTGGAGATTGAGGAAAAAGATGATGAATACCTGCGCCTTTATCTAAAACATCAAAATCAACACTGACATATACCTCATCCTGTTTCACCCCTTCAGGATCTTCACTCCAATCAAGCCGATTTAATTCTATTTTTGGCGTTAAGAGTGTAGGATTATTCCTTCTTTTCCCGGTGAGTCCTTCTTCAAGAAAATATACTCCGTCACAACTTTGATCACCCATGATACCCTGAACAAAACTCCTAAAAGTGTTATTATCTCCGTTAATGGAGTCTAAATCATCATGACCATCAATATGTAAATAGGAAAAGGGTGGAAGTTGAATCGTTCTTCTTTTGCTACTTAATTCTTTGACTATTCTTCGCGTTAAATGATGTAGATAACCATCGCCATTATAGATAATGAACGGTTTCTGTGGATTAATCGGACTACAATCCAGGTTTAATGGCCTAACATTAATGTGGAGACGTTTTCTTGTTTCGAAAGCCACAAGTTTAGCATCCTCGGAATCTAAATGGAAAAAATCTACTTTGTTCAACATAGAGTTGTATTTTATCAACTATAGGTCTTAAAAGCAACTTTCAATCTTGTTTTTAACATTGCGAAAAAGGTATAATTAACCTAGAGCGAAAGCTCCTTTTTCGTATCTCCTTATGAGCAACATTGGCAAAATTCAACCAGCCCCCATTATTGAAGAAATGCAGAAGTCCTATTTGGACTATGCTATGTCTGTTATTGTCTCCCGGGCTCTCCCTGATGTCCGCGACGGCCTAAAGCCGGTCCAGCGCAGGATTATTTTTGCCTGTCACCAGCAGGGCTTACACCACACCTCCCGTTTTCAAAAATCGGCTGCCGTAGTCGGAGAAGTCTTGAAAAATTTTCACCCGCACGGCGATGCGCCGGTTTATGAAGCCATGGTCAGAATGGCCCAGAATTTTTCCATGAGATATATGTTGATTGATGGCCAGGGAAATTTCGGGTCAATTGACGGAGACTCACCAGCTGCCATGAGGTATACCGAAGCCAGACTATCGGCAATTTCCGAGGAACTCCTGCGAGATATTAATAAAAACACCGTTGGGTTTGTAGACAATTACTCAGGTACCACCCAAGAACCAATACTGCTGCCTTCGGTGATACCAAATCTTCTTTTAAATGGTGCATCCGGTATTGCTGTTGGTATGGCCACCCAAATTCCACCACATAATTTAGGTGAGGTTTGTGATGCACTGGTTTACATGATAGACAACCCAATAGAGAAGACGGGGAAGTCAAGTGCAGACAAAACAACAGAAATAACTGACGAACCGGCTAGTAACGGATTTCAGTCGAAAGCTACTGTAGAGAATCTCATGGAATTTATTAAAGGCCCGGATTTTCCGACGGGAGCTTCTATTTACGACCAAACAGAAATTCTGGCAGCTTATGCAACCGGCAAAGGAAGAATCGTGATGAGGGCTAAAGCCGAAATCGATGAAACCCCGGCGGGAAAGATGCAAATTATTGTCTCAGAACTACCGTATCAAGTTAACAAAGCAACCCTCATCGCCAGAATTGCAGAACTTGTTAAAGACAAAAAACTGGAAAGCATTGCAGATCTGCGCGATGAATCGGACCGCAAACAAATGGTGAGGATTGTTTTTGACCTAAAAAGGGATGCCAAACCTCAAGCAATTTTAAACAATCTTTATAAACATACAGCCATGCAATCGGTTTTCAACGTAAACTTAGTGGCTCTTTCAAACGGCGTACCACATCTTTTGACCCTAAAACACATCTTGGAGGAATTCATTCACCACAGGCAAGTTGTTGTCAGGAAACGCTCGGAATTTGAACTGGCGGAAGCCAAAGCTAGAGAGCATATCTTGGAAGGATTAAAAATTGCCGTTGATAACATTGATGCGGTTATCGAAACAATCAAGAAATCCAAAGACGCCGATGCTGCAAAGCAGAATTTAATGGTTAAATTCAAACTCACCGAAATTCAGGCTTTGGCAATTTTGGACATGCAACTTCGAAGGTTAGCCGCACTTGAAAGACAAAAAATCGAAGATGAGCTAAAGATGATCCGTGAAACTATTACTTATTTGGAGGATTTATTAGCCCACCCGGAAAAAATCTTAAAAGTGATTAAGGATGAACTAACAAGATTGCGAGAAAAATACGGTGACGACAGGAAAACTCGAGTCTACAAACAAAAGGTCGGAGAGTTTAACGAAGAAGATTTAGTACCAAACGAGGTAACCATTGCTACTATTACTGAAGGTGGATATATCAAGCGTCAATCCCCAATGTCTTTTAGGACACAACAGCGGGGCGGCAAAGGGGTGATGGGCATTTCCACTAAAGAAACAGATGCCGTGTCCCATATTTTCTATACCCAAACTCATGACAGCATCCTCTTTTTTACCGATAAAGGTAGAGTTTTTCAAATTAAAGTCTGGGAAATTCCGGAAACCCAACGCGCAGCCAAAGGCCAGGCAGTTGTCAATCTAATAAATGTTGGACAAGGAGAAAAAGTCACGGCAGTTTTGACCACCCGTCAAAAAGGAGAGAGCGCCAAGTACTTTTTTATGTGTACCAAAAAGGGTACGGTCAAAAAAACCTCTTTAGAGGAATATGCCAATATCAGAAAAAGTGGCCTGGTGGCGATTAAGTTAGACTCAGGGGATGAGCTTGGTTGGGTAGCTCCTACTTCCGGCAAAGATGACCTGATTATTGTCTCAAGGTCGGGCAAATCAATCCGCTTCTCTGAAACCCAGGTCAAGCCAACCCATCGGGATACTTCCGGCGTCAGAGGGATTAAACTCGGGAAGGATGACGAAGTAGTCTCATTAAATATCGTCCAAAAAGATGCCCAACTTTTGGTAATCATGGAAAATGGCTTGGGTAAAAAAACTTTATTTTCGGCTTGGAACAGGCAGGGGAGAGGAGGACAAGGAGTCAAAGCTGCTCAAGTAACAGCAAAAACCGGACCCATTGTTACAGCCAAAGCCATTGACGGCAAAATGGATACTTTAGTACTAACTTCTACAAAGGGGCAACTTATCAAAATGAATCTGGCAGAAGTGCCTATTTTGCAGCGCCAAACTCAAGGTGTAATTTTGATGAGAGTCAGACCGGGAGAAAAGGTGGCAGCTGCGACAGTGGTAGCTTCAAAAGAAAAGGCATAATCAATTAGATGTCTAAAGATAAATTAATTTCCACTATAACTATAGTTTACTTCATGATTGGTTTTGTTTTTTCTGTGGCTTTTGCCCTATATTACCGCTGGCCATTTTTATCCTTTTTATCGCCGGGATTTTATAGCGTCATTTTAACCTGGCCCTTCCAGGTAATCGGCTTTACCAGAGACCTTCTGACCTACGGCCTCGCCGGCAAACCTATATAGATTACTTACTTCCCAAGAATTTCTGGACCAAGTCATTAAGATAATTTGATAACCGGGCAATGATAAGGGCTGAGAGGAGAAATTCCCAGAAAGGACTCCTTATTTCTGTACCTAAAAGTACGTTAAACAGGCTTACTTGAAAAGCAAAAGTCAGTAAAATTGCAATTACTAAAGATAACAAGGGAATATAGGGCTTCAAAGCCTGGATGCTGCCAACTAAATACTCAATAACGGCTTCATTCAAAGTAGTGAGGATCAAAACCACCAACCAATTCATGCAGCCTTTCCGGGCGGGAAGAGAAACTTATATAGGTTAATAAGAACACCTACTATTGTCAAGGTATTATCGGTATGTAACTTTTCTTTATCCTTCACACCCTTACATTCCGATAACCTCATTTCCAGATCCTTTATCTTTTGATCTCTTTCTTGCAAGGCCTCCTGCAAAATTATTACTTGCTGATTTAATGATGCTAAAGTTGTCTGCATGCTTTCAACTTGAGTCTGTAAATCACCGGAAGTTATGGGAGCGTTAAAAACTATCTCAGACATAAAAGCGGGGCAGTACGCCCTAAATACTACAAGAGCTCGCTCTTTCTGTCAATCTGAATTAGATTTTAAAGAGAGACCGGAGTGGGGGAAGCGTAATGATCAAAAGCTGTATTACCAGGATAATCACCACTGAAACAAAAAGCTTTTTATTAGAATAAATTCCGTGATGCCTTCTCATCACAAAAGGCAAAATCATCTGCAAAACTACCATGATGGTAAAAGTAACCGCGCGGGATGTTTGAAGACCCATGGTAGTAAACACAAAGTAAAAAGTTAATAAACAAATCAAAGCTATAACGGTTCCGCCGGAAACTATAAAGCGTAGCGAATCTCTACTCAGTAAACTAAGGCGCTTTCGGGGCTGGGTTTGCATCAGGTGCGCCGAGGCGCTATCAAAACCTAAAGCCAGTGCCGGCGGCCCATCCGTCACAAAATTAATCCACAGGATTTGGATAGGCAGAAGGGGTACAGGCAATCCCAAAATAGCACCTCCTCCTATAAGAATTACCTCCGATAAATTTCCGGTGAGCAGGAATTTGACCACTTTTAAAATATTGCTATAAATTAATCTCCCTTGTTCAACAGCTGAAACTAGGGTGGCAAAATTATCATCCATTAAAATTATATCTGATGCCTCCTTGCTGACATCGGTGCCAATTTTACCCATGGACACTCCCACCTCGGCCTGTTTTAGGGCCAGCACGTCATTAACCCCATCTCCTGTGACAGCCACCACCTCACCTAGGCTTTGATAAGCTTTAACAATCCTAAATTTTTCCTCTGGAGTGATCCTGGCAAAAATCCGGACCTTGCCGATTCTTTGCAAAAGTTCTTCCTCGCTTAAGTCATTTAGTTGGCTGCCGGTTAAAATCTCATCACCTTCCGATAAAAGCCCTACTTTTTCTCCCACCGCTTTGGCTGTCAGTTCGTTATCGCCGGTCACCATTACCACTTTAATCCCAGCCTTCCTTGTTAAATTAAGGGCAGCTTTTACCTCGGGGCGTACCTCATCCGCGATTCCCACTAACCCTAAGAATTGCCTATCTTTGGAAAATGCCAAAACCCGAAGGCCCTTTTTGGCCATTTTTTGATACTCCAAATCCCATTTTTTTCTCGCATCCTCGGACAATTTAGATTCGGCAATTAGTACTTCCGGGGCACCTTTACTAAATTCGCTTCTTTTGTCAGTTTCCTGCCACACTACAGTCATTTTTCTTTTCTCCAAATTAAACGGTATTTCTTCAATTAATTTCCCTTCTGATTTCATCAGGTCAATATCTAACCCATTATCCCTCCCAAAAAGCAAAAGCGCCCCTTCGGTACTGTCACCCAGGATATCAAAGCTGTTTCCATCTTCTTTTAAAACTAAACTGGCGCTGTTGCACACCACTGCACACTTTAGCAGATCGGCTTTCCTGGAATCTGCAATGCTTATTTCTTGTACTCTCATTTCATTTTTGGTTAAAGTCCCGGTTTTATCCGTACAAATTACGGTGGCCGACCCCAAAGATTCAACCGCGATCATCTTTCTGACCAAAGCTTTTTTTCGGTACATTTTGCGCATCCCCATTGCCAAAATTATTGTCACCACAGCCGGTAAACCCTCCGGTACCACCGCCACCATCAAAGCAATGCTTGAGATAGCCATAGATGAGATATCATAGCCTTGCAGTATCCTTAAAATAAAAATCAAGGCGGCCACCACCAGGGCTCCGAGTCCCAGAGCTTTACTTAAATTTGCCAGAGCCCGCTCAAACGGGGTTTGCTCATCCTCCACGGTGCTCAAACTTTCTGCCAGGGATCCGAATTTAGTTCTTATTCCAGTTTGTAAAACACCAATCTTAGCCCGGCCTGAAGTAACAGTAGTTGCGAAAAACACTAAATTTTCATCTTCCTTTGTTGATTTCGCTACAGGCAAAGATTCACCGGTTAAAATCGACTCACTAACCTGCAAAGAGTAGCTTTCCAAAACCACCCCGTCTGCCGGGATTCTGTCTCCGGACTCTAAAATCACTAAATCTCCCGGGACAATCTCATATGCCCCAATCTCAATTTGTTTACCATCCCTTTCGACACGGGAGTATTCAACCTCAAGTTTTCTGAGGGCCTCCAGTTCCCGGGAAGCCTTATATTCTTGCCAAAAACCCAAAATGGTATTTAGTACCAAAATCCCGGCGATCAAAAAGGTGTCCAATCTGTCACCAATCATGGCAGACAAAATGATGGCGCCTAAAAGCAGGAAAGAAAGGGGGTTTTGAAACTGCTTGAGTAAAACCTTGAAAGCAGAGGTTTTTTGTTTGGCTGGCAGCTGATTCGGGCCATATTTGTTTAATTCTTGCTTTGCCTGCTCCCTGGTTAATCCGTATTTCATGAGATTAAGTTAATGGGTAAAACTATAAGTAATATTCCGGCAGTGTTCAAGATATAAGTTAAGAGCGCAACTTCCTGATATCTTAACTTAGAAGCCCCTAACATGAATAAACCAATCTCATCCGGAAAAGGGGAAGCTACAATAATTGCCCCTATTAAAGGTACTATGAATCCCAAGCGAAGCTTTTGTAGGAAAATATTAAATTTATTATAGCCCAGTTGTTTTGAAATCTGATTTAGATCCGAATAAAGCTGTCCTCTAAAGAATTTTATCATCAAAAGATCTGCCAAAGCCGCCCCCACTCCTGCCAAAAGTGCTGTCACAATTGGGTTATTTTCCTGCGCCAAGACAATTAACATAGCCACAGATATAGGCGCACTCAGAAAAGATGTATATAGAAAACCAGCCAAAATTTCTGAAACAAATCTTAAGGGCATAATAGCTTCAATTAAACCCTGAAGATAACCGCTTTTTATAAGCCACCATGCAAAACTTAAAGATAAAATAAAGACACCAGTTTTTAAGATAAGTTTTTTCAGTTTCCGATCCATTCTTTTAAGTTTAACAGAAATCTTGACAGATGAAAAAATTTAATTCACTATGAATATAGAGGGGGTGATAGAAAATGCAAATTATTTTGAGTTTAATTTTAAATGCGCTAGCCCTTATTGTAACAGCCTACATTGTCCCGGGAATCCAGATCGCCAGTTTCACTACAGCACTCCTCGCTGCCATAGTTTTGGGGGTAATTAATACCTTTATTAAACCTGTGCTTCAACTTATAACAGCGCCTTTGACAATTATCACTTTTGGACTGTTTGCCTTTGTAGTCAATGCCGTGGTCTTATTTTTAGTTTCGGCAGTTGTGCCAGGATTTACGGTTAACGGATGGCTCCCGGCCATACTGGGGGCAATTGTTTTATCAATTGTCTCAACAGTTTTGGATTCATTGCTCAAGGATCTGGGTAAATTGAAGAAATGACAACGAGACGAAATTGATTTTTGTCGAGGAATTTGGTATATTACCCTGAACATGAACAGGGAGAACGGCAAAGACCGAGGTTTTTCACCCGAGGAAGAAGGGCAGACTCCTACCGAGGCATCAAATGACTACCTCAGGTTCATGAGGAAAATGGTCAAGTGGGGTGCTGTTGGTCTTGGTGTAGGAATTCTATTAACCGGATTAGGACTTGCCACACATAACGGTACGTTATTGAGCGCCGGAACACTTATTGATACTGCAGGATTTTTTGGTGTATGTACGGGAGGATTTGGTGTTATTTATCCAAAAGTAGAGAAAAAAACAAACGCCATAGCGTTAAAAGCCTATGAAGACATGAATGGGTTTATTGAGGGGATGTATAGTGCTGCGGATAAGTTGATTGCTATCTTTAACAAGAGCAATCAGCCTAAATGAATAAAAACCCAAAAGATACCCTTTTAGAAACCCTAACAATCATAGGATATACAGATGACAGGGACAAATTTGCAGAAGAATTTCTCAATCTTTGCCAGCAGCAGGCATTTCTAAATCTTATACAAAAATTACCAAAAGACAAAAGAGAAGAGCTGGAGAAAGAACTTTCTCAAGGTAACTCTTCCCAAAAACTCCAGGAAATAATTAGAAAATATTTCAGTATCAAAAAGTACACTGAAGCTTTAGAGGAAGTAACAGAAAAGGCATTTATGGGATATATTGAGAAAGTTCTACCTATCTTATCGGCCAGCCAGAAAAATAATCTTCAGAAATTTTTATCTTCACTAGCATCTGCAAAAACTTCCTGATTACAGTTCTTAGAGCATCTTGCCTAATCATTTATTACCTGAATGGAAAGCCTTATGCACATCTTTTAGGTGGGCATTGGTGACATGGGTATAAATTTGAGTAGTGGCAATATTTGAGTGTCCCAGCATCTCTTGGACCGAACGGATATCAGCGCCATTAATTAACAAATCTGTAGCAAAACTGTGCCGGAGTGTATGTGGAGTAGCCTTAACAGATAAACCCACTGCTTTTACATATTTTTCTACAATTCTCTCAATCGAGCGGGGAGTCAACCGCATTGCTTCACCGCTGTTACTCGGATCTATCCGGCCCTGGAAACGGATGAATAAGGGCTTAAAGGTATCTTTTCGGGCATCTAGATAGCGACCTAACCATTCGCTTGCCGAGTCTGAAAGAAAGACTATCCTCTCTTTCGAACCTTTGCCAATTACGGAAAACTCTTGCCTGCTTAAATTGATGCTGTCACAGTTTAGCGATGCTGCCTCGGAAACCCTCAAACCAGTGGAAAAAAGGAGCTCCAGAATTGCTTTATCGCGCAAACCTGATTTATTAGCCGTATCCGGTGCCTCCAGCAAGTTTTTGAGGGCCGTGTCATCCAAAACTTTGAGTGGCCTGGCCTCTGTTTCTCCCAGCTCTACTTTTTCCGGGGATAATGTTTTAACATCCTGGCGAGCCAGGTAACGAAGAAATGCCCGCAGTGCTATCATAAAATAGTTTTGGGTGATCCTTTTTAAGGGCCTTTTTGTTTTTGGATCTGTCCACCGCGAGAGATACAGCCTATACTTTCTTACTAGACTTAAATCTATATCTTTTGGGCCAATATCACCGCTAAATTCCAAAAATCGCTTCAAATAATGGTCGTAATTGCGGATGGTTAGCTGAGAAACATTCCGTTCAAGTTCAAGATATTCTAAAAAATCGGTGATAAGATTGGACAGTTGCATTAAAATTATAGTAGTGCCAGTCCCAAAATTCCCAAAACAGTAAGAACTGAACCAATAATGGCTAGCGTAAAAGTCAGCTGCGGTGTACCAGGTCCCTCACCGGTCTTGTCAACAAATTGATCAAGGGTTTTAGGTTGAGCCGGAGGAGTACCTACAACCACTGTCCCTTGTCTTCCTCCGGGGAATTGTGTTACCACAGTTCCAGAAGTCCCGGGTCCGATAGTTGGTGCAGGGGAAGTTTGAGCACCGCAAGATCCGGTTCCAATAATGTAATTGCCATTAACCACCGAACTTAAAAGATCCAAAATAGTCGCTCGCTCTACCACGTTGGAATCGGTAGTTTTAGCCTTATTATTGGGATCGAAGTCAAAACTCACTTGAGTTACCCCAGTGGGCGCAGTGCTTTGAACTGTGAAGTTCACCGTAGCCAAGGTACCTTTGCCGGAAAAAAACTTGTCTACAGAGGCAAGGCTTAGGATGCTAACTTTTCCGGTAGAATTATCTATAGTATTCCCGGGATAATCAGGATAGATGATACCATTCGTGATGCTCTGAGCGGTCATCCTGGAGGGATCATATATTAAAATCGCATCGGTCCCGTCTGTCTGTCCACCTTGAGTATCCAGGTTCACATTCAAGGAAAAGTTACAGCCTCGATTAAAAGTTCCGTTTACAGGATCCAATGATAAAGTAGCTGCCAGGGCCGAAGTAGGCAAACCCATTGCAATAACGGTTATAAAAATTATAAAAATTATACTTTTAAACTTCACTTTATATTCAACTCCAAATTAGCTACACTGCCCAAAATATCCTTGGAAGTGACGAAGTCCACTATATTGGAATCTGTTGTGACGCCTTCTTTAATAAAATCAATCGTCAAAGAGGTTCTTCCAGGTATCTTACCTCGTAAATTTAAGGTGGCAAATTGTCCTGTACCTGTAAAACCCTCATCTGAGCTACCTGTCCCTGAAATAGAAATCAAACCGGCCTCTGCATCCACAGCCATAAGCGGATACTCGTTCAGAATACCCCCTTTTGTTAACCCTGCCGTTGTTGCCTCTAAAGCTTTAGGATCAAAGCGAACTATTAAATCAACCCCATCGATTGTATGTGAACCTGTATCAATCATTACAGAAACAGGCACTACTTCTGCAACTTGATAGTTTGTTTTAGGAGTTATTAAAGAAATTTTTCCAGCCGATAATTGAATACCGGCTCTGCTTTTGCCGGTGGGTGGGGGAGAGGGGGTAGGAGAGGTTAACACCTTAGCGGCATATACAACCTCTAATAAAACTACAATTCCCAGAATTGTAAAAATAATTTTTGGCCCGGAAAAAAGATTTTTAATTTTTTCCAACATTTGCCGCTTATTCGATTGACTGCTCATCCGGATATTTGTATAAACCTTTAAATTATCCATAGTTATAATGTAGTACAATTTTAAAACTTTTACCAGTCCGCGCCGTCATGGTGAAGGAGATGGACTTGGGCTGGGACTTAGGCTTGGACGGGGGGAGGGAGAAGCACCACCGCTAATAACAATTTGGCAAGTCGGGGCGGGAATTTCTGCTTGTGGGCCGGCCACAGGTTCCGGGTTATCACCGCTACAGGCAGCGTCAGGCATTGATACCCTCATACAGGCCCAATCTATGGAGTTAACCCGGCAATCTTTGTTGAAATCCCCGGATCTTGTACAAACATCTTTGGTCAGACTAAACTGGGTATTTAGCTCACTTTTGTCAGGAGCGTTGATTTTCCCGTCTCCGGCAGCTGCCGGGAAAATATCCCCCACCGGCAGGACAAAACCGGAAATGTTAGTGGTACCTTCCTCTGCTATGAACGAGATGCTTCTGCGCAAAGACTTAGGGGCTTTAAGTGACAGGATATATCTTTTACCTGCCTCTAATTTGACGTCTTTTAAGCCCTGAATCACACCATCTTTGTCAATACTCACTGTTTGTTTGATCAGTGTCCCTCCCTCAAAAGCGCCTGCCAAAACTAGCTCCACATTATCGGTCTGTTGGGCAAAAGGCTGCCGGCAAAAAATCCTGGCCCCCAAAGCAAGTTGCGAGATAGCACTGCAAGACCCTTCGGCACTTTGCCCGTCTTGAGTAGTCAAAGTCAGATTAAGCGTTTGTCCGGTCGGGGCATTTGGCCAGACTACTTTGATGCTACTATTTACCCATTCTCTCACTTCTTGCAAGTCAGCGCCGCCGCCTTTGACTACTCCTTTAGTTGAACCGAAATTTTCCCCGGTCAAATTCAAAATGGCGTTGTTTCCCTCAAAATTTAAATCGCAGCCTGTGATTTTTGGCTCAGGACCTAAAATCCTGATTTGGGCAGTACAATAGTCTTTATTTTCACCACAGGAAACTCGCTCATTGGAATCCTTGAACTGGACAAAGATAGATTTCACCCCGGGGGTGCTGTCTTTAAATTTAAAATCGTCAATTTTGATCGGTTCAGTATCATAGGGCTTCCACTCTGCGGCATTCAGC
>Ga0155157_127_pt1 | contig 36583 bp, 35 predicted proteins | sample RifCSPhighO2_01_FD_106125 | JGI IMG/M metagenome (GOLD analysis project Ga0155157, IMG submission 106125) | Candidatus Daviesbacteria bacterium RIFCSPHIGHO2_01_FULL_40_11
TACCTCTTCGCTTTGAACTTTCTTAACTCCATATTCAGATAAAGAGAGCTTCTTCTTATTAGCCAGAGTCCTAAGCTTAATATTGTGGGCTTTAGAACCGGTAAAATGCTGCAAAAGCGCCCCATAGCTCTCTGGCCTCCCAACTAGTAAATCTGCTTGAAAACCTCCCCGGAGGACCACTGTAGCTTTGTTTTCGCCTTGATCAACTACGCGGGTTACTCCCGGCATTTTGCAAAAGTATTCAACGGCCTCTTTAGGTTTAGTGGAACTCACGGAAAAGTCCAAATCCCCCACGGTTGCCACCATTCTGCGCAAGGAACCCAAAGGATGCACCTGAAGTATTGCCGGGCTTTTCTTCAAAAAACTTAAAATCTTGTCTGCCTGTACGGCTGCATAAGGCAAAAGCATCCTGCCTTGCCTGCCTGATAGCTCTAGAATTCCATCCATGATCCTTCTGGCTATCTTTGCGGAAAAACCTTTTTCCACTAAAATTCCTGATTTGATCCCGCGCTTTAGACCGTCCAAGTCTCTGATACCCAATTTTGCCAGTTTCATGGCTGTTTGGGGACCTACCCCGGGGATATCTAAAAGTTCAAAAACAACCGGTGGTATCCCCTTTTGTACCGCTTCAAAATGCTTAACCTGACCGGTGGTGAATAATTCGTTTAAATACTCTTGAATTTTAGTCCCCACATTGGGAACTTCCGGGAGCCTACCTTCCTGCCAAAGATCAAAAACTTCCGCATTAGATTGTTCTACAGCATCGGCTGCATTCTCATAGGCACGAATTTGGAAAATATTACCAAATTTTTTAAGGGTATAAGCAGCAGCGGTATTACGGAGGATTTTGGCAACTTTAGCATTAGAGATTTCCACAGATTCAATATACCATTTTTTGCAAATTGAATACACATAGTTTATTTGTTAAAATACTCTCAGCCTTTTGGGGCCGTAGTGAACCGGTCATCACGTCTCCCTGTCACGGAGAAGATAGCGGGTTCGATTCCCGTCGGCCCCGCAGATAGTTTACTCTTCTGTTTGTAAGGACTCTCTAAGAGAAGTCATATCAAACTGATTTACACTCTCAGTTACATCAATAAACTCAAAGGGCCTGCTATAGTTAGAAAAATAGTATTTATCTTCTAATAATTCATACCTGGCATTAAAGTAATTATTAAAAATCAATCTAAAAATATTTACCGGGGTAAGATTGTCATAAGTGAATTTTTCCTTATCCGGGAGTTTATAAGCTATAAAGGGCCTCATCCTCTCCTGAATAAGATCAGGGTTATACTCTTCCATGCCTGGTGTTGAAGCCGAACCATGATCAGCTTGGATGATTATTATTGGTGAATTTTCTCTACCAAAAGTCAATTTTCTGACCAAATCCATTACCATTTTATTGATAAATAACAGCTGGTTTAAATAATCCTTCCTATCTTGCCAAGTATCCAATCCTGTAACTTTATTTTCTGCTGTTAGTTTAACCTGTTCCCCATTTGGACCAAAAAGGTAAGGTGGATGAGGCGAGACAATATGGGCAAATACAAACATCGGACCGTCAACATTTTCTCTGATACTGGCCAGTTGGGAAAATGTACATAGTACTCTGTCTCGGGCTTTATCAGATAAATACATACCATTAAATGTCCTTAGCATAGTAGTTTTAAGAAAAGTCGCTATAAACTGGTTGCTTACCCCGCACGAAACATTTAAATCTGCAAAATTATTCTCCTGTGTACCTACCCAGCCGGAATTAAAATGTACAGCTTGATAGTCTTTTGATTTTAATATCTTGAGCACCTCATTATCTTTAATCATGTTAATAGCGGCTATTTGATCAGTCAGGTAACTTACATACTTCATGTTAAGCGAGGATGCTAGTGAGAGGTGAGTAAGAGCATAATTACTGTGGGCATTATAGGCTATGTTAAAATCCTTACTTTCCAAAAAATTTACAAAATTAATGTTATCGTATCCGTAAATATTTTTTAATACTTCATTGCTAGCATACCCATCCAAAATAATATAGTAAATATCAGGACGATCAGTAATTACGGGAAAGTTCTGGTTTAAATTATTGAGTTGTTTATTCGTTTTGGTAGTATCATTATAAGCAAACAATACTTTATTGTTATTTAGGTTGTATCCTGCAATTTGAATTAAGGATACTAAAACCAATATGCCCCCTGTTACCAACGGAAATACTTCTAAACCCCGAAGTTTTCTCCCAAATTTAATTATCAAAAAGCTTCCAATTAGTAAAAAGGCTGACCAGAGTACAAACAGGCTAATGTCTTTTTCACCGTTTTTTACTAAGAAACCATCCAGGACTTTATAAACCTGACCATACGAGTAAAATAACAACAAAAAATAAGTTACCAATAGACTTGTTTTGTACCTATCCTTAATTAAACCATTCAAAAATAACCATAAACCGAGTGTAAAACCTATGCTAAACTCTAGAGGCAGAATAATCCTATCAAATCGGACTTTATGAATATTTTTAGTGTAAAAAGCCAGAATTGGAAAAGCAGCAAATAACAACGGATGTAAAAACTTAAACCTATGCATTTTAATTTTTTATTTTCCTTCCATCAAAAACAATACCCTTTGGGAATGCCTAATTTTTACAGAGTATTTAATAGTAAAATACTGCTTAAATTCTTGCACAAAATTTTCCTGTGTGTAATCAGGAAAAATATCTTTCCGAAACAAAAGCAACCTTTTTACGTTCGAATCGCTCTTTGGAATAAACTCTATGATAAGAAATTTACAAATGCTCCTAAAAAAACTTGCCATTTTAGCAAAAGGAAGATTATTTGATACGGCAAGATGATGAACCAATGCTAAAGCAAAAATCATGTCCACCGGCCCTCGAGTCTCTAAACTCATCCTTTCCTTGTTTTCCCAACCAATACCGGGGCTGGGATTAGTAAGGTCAATAATAAGTGGTAAAATGTTTTCTTCTCTTTCTTCAACACAACGCAGGTAGTTTCTTTCAACAGCTTCCGGATCGCCATCTATAGATATTACTGGTATATCTAGCTTACTGGCAATACGGCTAAACAGTCCGGTATTTGCTCCTAAATCCCAGACACTTTTGGGTTTAACTGTTTTTAGAAATTTCTCAATTACCCGCTTTTTTTGTTCAAACCCCACTTTAGAGTAGTTCGTGTCGGAATAATAATCCCCCCACTGTGATCCTCTCAACTTATAATTCAGCCGTTTAGTCACCGATTCCAGGCTATCAATTAACCCTAACAAGGATAATTTATTTACTCGGGGTGGGTTAAGCTGCATTTTCAGAAAGACCCTGCGCATATCTCCTTCACTATATGCTGCATAGCGGTTTTGGCTCCTGGCATGCAGGTGGATATGGGTTAAAAGCGAAAAATTAAGATAAGTACTTAAGGGTAATAAAGAACTCGTGAGATCTAAAGGTATTCCATCAATATAGGCTCTATTTAATTTGTTTAGCCTAAGATCCCTATAAGACATCAACGCCAAAGGGGCAAGAAAATGCTGGCAGAATTGTCTATACCCCTTCCATGGCTGCCCCTCCTTATATTCCTCAAACGACAAAGTATCAATTAGAATCGGCTTGCCTTTCCAAAACTGGATATTATAAGCACTACTGTCTTTTAAAGACATTCCAAACTCAAGGGCTCTCTTTTGAATCTGGATAGTAGCAAGGGCAGCATGCTTTAGTTGGCTAAAACTCCATTCATAAGGATAAGAGACAAATGGAATCATTTCCGGTTTAATAAGCTTAAAATAACCGTTGCTTTTTTGATCTTTCTTCGCTTCTTGGTGTGGAATTAACAACATATCCTCCACTAAAGATCGATAAAGGCCTGAATTGATTAAAAAATCATAACTTTCCCGATAGATCAAATTTACCCTACGGTATAAAGAACCCTTCCTTTTAAGGACCACTCCGCTTGGATCTCTAAACGAACCCGAAATGAGTTCATTTTGGGGAATTTTTTTTGTTTGCATGCGTGGAAAAAAGATTTCTTAGAAAATTTACTATTTTTCTAAAGAAAAGTTTCACAGTCAATATTGCTCCCAGTAATGAGGCAATCGCAATTTGGAATAAGTAGCTATTGGCTCCAGGGTCTAAATAAGCATATGTCTGTTTAGGAAAAGTTAGGTTTACTAAAAAAATGGCCGTAAATATTATAGCAATAGTTTGTAAAAATATTTTCATTGGCAAACCTTCAGCAGAAATGTCGATTTGAATAATACTATACCATTTACCTATGTTTCAAGACCTCTAAGTTTGGCAAGCAAACATATTGCCTCTGTTTGCCCTCTTGACAATTTAGCTCATTTGGATTAAAAGTATCAGTAGAAAACTGCCTTCAAATCTGTCCTCAAAGATGGCAAAAAGAAATTCGAGTAATTATTTGGAGAAGCTTGAGAGCGAGATTCAATCCAACCAGTCCAAGGTTAGCCTGGTCTTAGGAGCATTGATTGTTTTGGTAATCGGGATATTGGTTTTCAATTACTTCAACCAAGGTAAATCCAGTCTGGGTCCTGCTCAACAGACTCAAATAGAAGACCAGCAAGACGTTTCAAAAGAAAACCTCCCGGGTAAATATACCGTAAAAGAAGGTGATACTTTGTTTACGATTGCAGAAAAATATTATGATGATGGCTACAAATATCCCGAGATTGCTAATGCCAATAGCCTTACAAATCCTGACCAGCTTGAAAAAGAACAAGTTCTTCAAATTCCAAAACTGGAACTTCAAGCTCAAGCTTCACCGACACCTTCCGCGCCGCCCACAGAGGAGGCTCTGGGAACCGGTGGAGGCGATACCACCATCTGGGGTCCAAAGATTGAAGGCAATACTTATACCGTAGTCGAAGGTGACTGGCTTTCCACAATAGCCGCTAGGGCATATGGCGATATAATGGCTTTCGATCGCATAGCCAAAGCCAATAACATACCGAATCCAGATCTGATCGAACCGGGAATGGTCTTAAACTTACCCCGTTAATCTTGTATACTTGAGAGGTGATCAAAAAACACTTACCCCTATTTCTACTTCTTTTCGCCTTGATACTGCTGATATACGGCAATTCCTTGAATAATGCTTTTTTATCCGATGATCTTGCCGAAATCGTCCAGAATCCCAATATTGACCATTTAAGTAACCTCCTGACCCGCCCTTTCGGCTTTATCCGGCTGTTTTTATATTGGCTTGCCTTCCACATAGGTGGGCTTAATCCTTTTGTTTTTAGGCTTATTAATATCTTTTTCCATACGGGTTCTGTATTTTTGATCTATATCCTACTGAATCGCTTGTATTCTAAAAGATTGGCTCTTTTTGTTGCCGGAATATTTGCCATCCATCCGGCAATTTCCGAGGCTGTAGTTTGGATTTCCGGTGGCATGTATGTCCAATACGCTTTCTTTTTCTTGCTGTCATTTTTATTTTACGTTCTGTCAAAAGAGAATAAAAAGTACTTTCTTTTATCCATTATCAGCCTCTTGCTAGCATTTATGTCTCATCCGCAGATGCCCCTCCTGCTTTTTTTAATCTTTCCCCTTTATGAACTCACATTTGGAAACTTAAAGGATAACTTCCCTAAAACTATTCCGTTTTTACTACTAACAATTTTATATATTTTTGTGTCCTTAAATGGTTTACCGGAACGTACTACTACCTTGCAATCCATGCATTATCAACAAGGTGGCGTAGATAACCCGATTTTCCTGATTCCTGTTGCCCTAACTTCCTATTTTGAGCTAATCTTTTTTCCTCAAACGCTTACGCTTTATCACTCGGAATTAAACTTTGGCCAAATCCAATTTTTAGTAAGGTTTCTGATTACACTTGGTTTTCTAATCGTAGCTTTAATTAGTTTCAAAAAAAACAAGTCTATCTTTTTCTGGTCTTCATTTTTCCTAATTGCTCTTGCTCCAACACTCACCCCATTCAGGTTAAACTGGATTGTGGCAGAGAGATATTTATACCTGCCAATTTTAGGGATCCTGGTCCTTTTGGGCCTGGGGTTTGAAAAACTTACCAATTCTCCCAAATTTAAACAAATTAGCTATATAATGCTTGCCCTGATAGTTATTTTACTCTCTGTCAGAACCATCATCAGGAATATTGATTGGAAGAATGAAGATAACCTGTGGATAGCCACCGGAAAAACTTCCCCTTCTTCACCCAATACCCATAACAATTTGGGGGATGTTTACGGAAGGCGTGGGGATAAACAAGCAGCTCTCAGGGAATTTCAAAGGGCAATTGAGCTAAAGCCTAATTATGGTGATGCTTATCATAATTTAGCCAATACTTATATGGAACTGGGCCAACCCGGCAAAGCCCTGGAAAACTATCAAAGTGCCCTCAAATTTAACCCTAACCTTTGGCAATCTTATCAAAATATCGCTGCCATTTATCTCAGTCAGAAAAATTATGAACAGGCCATCGAAAACCTGCAAAAGGCTATCTCTGTTAATCCCAAAAATCTTAATTTAAGAAATAACTTGGGCATTGTTTATCTTATATCGGGGAAAAAAGATAAGGCAAAAGAAATTTTTACGGAAGTTTTAAAGTTTGATCCAAATAATCAAATTGCAAATCAAGGGTTACTGGAAGCTGGTAAATAATTAGGGCTTAAATCTTTTGAGCCAAAACAACTAGATGCTTCTCGTTTCCACCAGCATCTATTTTGTTTAATTTTATTTCAAATCCGGCATTTTTAACCATCTCAATATTTTTCTTTGCTCCGAAGTGACTCCACCACATTTTTGTTCCATGGAAATCTTCTTCTGTTCCCTCCCATTCACCTACTCCCATTGTTACTAAAATATATCCACCTTTAGAAAGAAAAGAACTAATCTTTTTAAACAGCTCTTGATGTCCCTCTCTGGGAGTATGGAAAATTGCATAGAGTGAAACTACAGCATCTACCCGGTACTCATCATTTTGTAACTCCAACATATCCTTCGCCTCAAAGTTTGCCTGAGGAACATTTTTTCGGGCCAGTTTTATTTGTTTTTCAGAAAAATCAATGCCTTTTACCTTAAATCCCTTTTCTACTAAAAATTTATCTACCGGTACTCCACTGCCACAACCAATATCCAAAATAGTTACCCCAGGCCTTAGTAATTCCACCAGTCTCTCCAGATATTTCATATTGCTAAATTGGTCCCTGGATGCAGAATATTTTTCCGCTATTTTATTGTAACCCTGTTTGACTAAATCGCTTTCCCGAGAAAAGTTTAGCAGATGAATTAGCTCCTTTTCTGCAGCTTCAGAGTTAGTAAATGTTTTGTAACCATACTTTTCTGCCTCTTCTTTGTATTTTGTCCTGTCACAATTAAAAAACAATCTTGCTTCTAACTCCTGCAGCTTTTCAGTTTTTCCCCATCTTGGATCTTGTTTATTCCTTTCAAAAATCTCATTAAATGATTCTCCTAATAGAAATACCCCCGGAAAACTAAAATCCTTTTTTGCTAAATGAGGCAGGATATTTACTCCTTCAAAAATTGCTGATTTGTGCGATTGCATTACTTCCTTAACTTTACTTAAAATTGTTGGCCAAAAAGCCTCCGATTGTTTAACTAAATTTTGCCAATGTTCCTCACACGAAGTTTCTATTAGATATTTTTCTTCATCCTGTTTAAAGAAGAAGTTGACCCAATACTCTAACTTGGAATCCTTAGACATTTCCTCCCTTACTGTGTCTAAATCTAAGACAAAAGCCCCGGTTTCATCCGAGATTTTCTTCGCCAGATAACTTTTACCCGATGCCGGTATTCCCCCAATGAAAATATACATATTTATAATTTGTTTAAATTCTTTATTAGTAATTCCAAAATACCATTTTTATCCAAAAGTATTTTTGCTCCATCCTTAATCACTCTTTCAGTTCCCGGGTCAACCGGATCAACTTTTGCCCAATCTGGAGTAGTAATCCCGTACTCAACTTCCAAACCATTTCCGTAAAATACCCTTCTTACTTGTACCGCCTTGTAATCTTCCTTTATTATTTCCTTTACCTCTCCAAATCCTTTAATCCATAGGTCATTATCCAAATAAATCTCCGGTTCATCTGTAATTACTACTAAATCTATGTCTGAATCCGGCTTAGCAGAATCTCTAGCATAAGAACCAACCAGTAAAACAGCCCAAATCTCCTTCTGTTCTCTAACCCATTTCGTAAATTCTGTTATAAATTGGTTTGCATCCATACAGGATATGAGCCGTGGACGGGATTTTGCTTCGCAAAGCATAGTCATACGACTATGAACGAACCGTCGATCTTCCGACCAGCTTGGAGCCGAAGGTGGGAATCGAACCCACATCACTACTTTACGAAAGTAGTGCTTTACCATTAAGCTACATCGGCGTTTCACTTGATGTATCTTGCGATAGTTCCGCTTCGCGTATTAACTATCTAAAGCTACATCGGCTGGAGCGGGATACCAGAATCGGACTGGCTTCTCCACCTTGGGAAGGTGGCATACTACCGGTGTACTAATCCCGCAATCCACCATATTTTACCAGATTTTGGTATATACTAAGTGATATATGGCTTACAGATACCGCTCTAGAAGATCAGTAAAGAGGTTAGCTCGTAGAAGTAGAAGAAATTTTTTAATTACTATAATCATAATTGCCATTCTGCTCTATTCCACATTAATGTGGATCCTTCCCAATTTTATAGGTGGCATTGGGTTTGTTAAAAATGTGATTAAGCCTTCACAAAACAATTCTAATCAATCTTCCGATACTTTAGCCCTTGCTCCTCCTGTGCTAAACATTCCCTACGAGGCAACCAACAGCGCCCAAATTGATATTAAAGGCTTTGGGACTCCTACTTCTAAAGTCAAACTATACATTGATGATGAATCCAGTCAAACAATTGGAGTTTTAAGTGACGGAAGTTTTATCTTTGAAAATGTAACTCTAAACCTGGGCACAAATAATATTTATGGGAAAACTGTAGATGATAAGGGTCAAGAAAGTTTACCTTCTAAAACCATAAAACTTCAATTTGACAATGAAACTCCCTCTCTTAGTATTAACGAACCAGAGGATAGTAAGGTAGTGCAAGGCGGAGATAAAAAAGTTAGGGTTTCTGGTAAAACCGAACCAGGTGTAAAGGTTTTTATTAACGATATGCAAATAATTGTAGGAGGAGATGGAAATTTCAGTACCGATCAACCCTTAAACGAAGGGGCTAATACTATCTCCATAAAAGCAGTTGATGCTGCTTCCAATACTAACGAGCTCCAAAGAAGAGTTAATTATAACCCTTAAGAAACCCAATAACCCACAATAAAAAGTGCAGTAAAAATAGAAAGCAATGCGATAGAAACCACTTGAAAGAAAAGACCGACGTAGCGGTTTTTTATAAGTACCACTAAAATAAAAATAGGAAATACAGGGAGTAAAAACCTCGGCATAGATGAAAGAGTAGGTGTAAAAAGCGGGATACCAACTGAAATTAAGCTATATATTGCAAAAGATGGAGACAAAAACCTGAAAGCCCTTATTGCAAATCCAACCCCAAATATTGCAAAAATTAGATCAAGAAGAATATTAAATTTTGGTGCTGTAAACCCGCTACTTGAAATATTTCCCAGTGTCTGCCAAAATCCAATCACGGGTGTTGCCAGTGTTCTTTGCCAGTGATTTTCGGCTGTGATAAAGTAAAATGGATCGCCCGTTTGTTGATACAAAAATATACAATATGAAACAAACCCCAAAGGCGCCAGTAAAATAAACCAATTTTTCCGATTTATACCCTGCTTTGTGAGAATATCTATCCAAAGAGCCACAACAACGGCCAAACCAACTACCCTGGTAGCAGAAACTAAAACCACAGCTATAGTAGCCCAAAATAATTTGTTCTGTCTTAAGAAATAGAAGGCGGCAATGGTTAAAAGAAAAAACAACCCCTCGGAATAAGCTGTTAAGAAAAAGAAAGAGGTGGGGAAAAACAAGAGGGCCAAAATCGCCTTTTCGGCAATCTTTTTGTCAAAATCACCTGCCACCAATTTATATAGTAAATGCAATCCTAAAAAGGTGGCTGTCACACTTATTAAAATCGCCGCTAGCAAATAATTTTGCGTTACCTGATTTAATGCTTTAATAGTCAACGGATAAAGCGGGAAAAAGGCATACTGGAATTTTTGGCTATAACCACTTTCCGCGATCCCCAAGTAATGACCACCGTCCCAATTTCCTAAGCTTTCCCAAAAATTATTATTAAATTTGCCAGATTGTGGTAAAGTCGAAAAACCAAAGTAGGCCACTGATAAAACTACTGTCAACCAGATGATAAAAATATAAACCACATTAGGATATAATCTCATTGCATGAATACTCTTTTGGTTTTGATTCTAGCACTGGCTGTAGCAAGCGGTCAATTAATCAGGATACCGGTCGGAACACAAGGTGGTATTACCATTTTAGATATTACCGTTTCACTTTTGTGTCTTGGGGGACTCTTAAAACTTAAATTTAATCTTAAGAAGTCTCCTCCTCAAATTATTTCAGCCTTAGTTTTTTTAAGCTTAGCAACCCTCTCTTTAATTTTTACACCACTGAATCTGAAGACAGAAGAATACATAATCAGTTTTTCTTACACCGTCAGATTTTTTCTCTATGTGCTTTTTACTTGGCTTATCTTTTCAAATGCTTTTGGTGATTTGAAAGAAAATGTGACTAAAGTCTTTTTGCTTTCCGGAATCTCATTTGCATTTTTGGGACTTTTGCAATTTCTACTGTTTCCTAACTTAAATTTCTTAAGTATCTTAGGATGGGACCCCCACTATTTTAGGACGGTTTCCACATTCCTAGACCCCAACTTTGCAGGAGCATTTCTTGTACTGTCATCAATATTGGTATTCCAAAATTTCGCAAATGACAAAAAATGGAACACTATCTTTTTTTTGATAATTTATTTAGCGCTTCTAACTACCTTTTCGCGCAGTAGTTATTTGATGTTTCTGGTAAGTGGATTAACTTTTTCTTTCTTAAAAAAATCAAAAATTTATATTTTTGCAACCGTTATGCTATTTGCGCTTCTTCTGGTAGGATTCCAGGTTTATACTAACTTGGTTGCCCAACCCCGTAATATAGACAGGGAACAATCAGCCTCCTCCCGTTTAAATACCTGGGAACAAGGGATTACCATTTTTCAAAAATATCCAGTTCTGGGTATCGGGTTTAATGCATATAGATATGGGATAAGAGAGTTTAAATTAGGGGATGAGCAGTTTTTGCAAAGCCACGGCTCGTCCAGCAATGATTCTTCACTTTTGTTTGTATTATCTACTACCGGAATAATCGGCCTTTTAAGTTTCCTCTATTTTCTATTCTCTCTTGTCCATGCGAATTATTCGAATAAGCAAATCATTGTAATCCCAGCTCTTCTAGGGCTGTTTGTCCATTCCCTGTTTGCCAACAGCCTTTTTTATCCACCAATACTTGCTTGGATTCTGATCATTTCAGCAATCCCCAAAAAGTAATTTTTTTCTCTTTCATAAAACTTTCTATATATTCATCACTTACCTTTCTACTTGACTGAATCCTCTTTCTTTCGTGAAGAAGTTGTGGCAGGTGAAATAAAATCCAAAGGTCTGCCAAAACCGGGGGCCAAAAATATCCATTTCTTAACTGATAAAAAATAGTGTTTAAGTGCACTAAGATTATTTTTAACCACCGCCATTTTTTAAATAAAATACTAACAGGGAAGTCCTTGACGATGGTTTGAGTCATATTTCTAAACTGCCAGTATTCTACATGGGCTGAGAATTTCTTGGCTGTTGCTTTATGTTTGTGGAAAACCTTCGCTTCAGGACAGAAAATAGATTTATATCTTTGAAACTGTGCTCTAAAGGCAAAATCTACCTCTTCAGAATACATAAAATAATTTTCATCAAATAAACCTAATTTTACGAAACTCTCTCTTCTGAATAGCGATGCACCACCTGTTGCCCCAAAGATATATTGCTCGCTATTATACTGTCCTTTATCTTTCTCTTGCCAATCTATTGACCTGGCTTGACCAACTTCATTTATTAAAATTCCCACCCCGTCTATGATTTTTTTATTATAGAAATTTAATAGTTTTGAATTAACGGAAATTACCTCGGGGTGCAACTCAGCGCATTCTATTAATTTTTTTATAAATTCTTTATCGACACTAGTATCATTGTTCAAAAGAACAATATACTCTGCGCGAGATACCTTAACCCCCTCATTTATAGCCCTGGCAAAACCAAAATTCTTCTGTAGAGATATTATTCTTACTTTAGGGAAATTATTTTTTACATACTCAACCGAACCGTCTGTAGAACCATTATCCACTAAAATGATCTCAAAGTTTTTATAACTTTGATTCTTCAAAGATTTAAGACAATCTTTTAATAAGTCTCTACCATTCCAGTTAGGAATAATAACCGAGATATCAATCTTTTCCATCTCATTCCTTAGAAGCTACAACCAAAAAATGGTAATATGCCAAGTTTTTATATTTATCAACAAGTTCTTGATACAAAACCTTCTTAAAAATCCACCACAATATCGGTATTTTACTAATTAAACCCTCAAGCGGTAATCTGGTCATGGTCCCTATAACCTTTTCAACTTTCCAGCCATTTTCTGAAAGCAGTTTCGGTAAAGTATTAATAGTATAAAAATGCAAATGGGTCTTATCTAAAAACCCACTCTCCTGATACTGGAAATCTCCTTTGAAAAATAATTGTTTTCTCATGGTCCAACTGGCAATATTGGGAAGAGAGACGAGCAATTTTGTTCCAGCTGATGCTTTTTTAGATAGTTGCCTTAATACCTTTTCCGGGTCTACCAGATGCTCCAGTACATCTGCCATCACGATAAAATCATAGCGGCCCAATTTGTTATAAAATCCTCTATCTTCTATTGAGGTATTAAATACCGTCTTAACACCCTTTGGTAATTTGGCCACTGCTTTTTGATCAGACTCCACAACATCCACAGCACAATCTTGCTCTAAAAAAGCACGACTCATATAACCCGTGGAGGACCCAATCTCCAAAACAGTTTTTTCTTTGCCAACTATTTTCAAAATTTCCTGCTGGGTGGGGGACAGACCGTATTTTTTAAAAATCTGCTCGTATACAATCATTATCTTACTTTATCCAAAATTCTATTTTTTACAAACAGGAAGAAAATAACAAAAGATAAAACTTCCGATGCAACAGTTACCCAAGAAGCAGCAATAAAACCAAACTGAGGAATAAATATTAAATTAGCTGCTATATTAAAAACTAAGGCAAGAACAGATAAAATTAAAACCTGTTTCAAAAATTTATCCGTTGAAAGCAAAACAGAAACAGCGGGTACATGGATTAACATAAAGGGAATAGCTAAAGATAAAATCCTAATTGCCCCAATAGATGACAAATAATTCGGCAGCACTGCTTTAATAATCTCCGGCAAAATTAAAACATATCCCAACCAAACTACTAAACCTAACACTAGCATCACCTTAAATGAATTAAAATATAATCTTTTTACATCTTTTACAGAAGACTCATGCAGCCTTGCCAATACTGGCAGCAGAGCCAGCGAGAATGCGGAAGGAATAAAAGTCACAGCTTCCAAAAATTTGAAGGCTGCTCCGTAAATACCCGTCTCAAAACTCCCCTTCATATAGGAGAGCAAAATAGCATCTATCCTAAAATAAAGCAGGCCCAATACCGAAAGCAAGCCATAAGGCAAAGACCCAATTATGATTTTTTTAATTACGGTTAGATGGACTCTCGATAAAACTAAGCTTTGGTGTCTATACAAAAAAATAATTAAGATAGTTACATACGCTACTTGCCCAACAATCAACGCATTAACCGCGCCCAACGGGCCAAAACCGTTCCCCACCAAATATAAACCTGCTAAAGTAGTGAATAAACTGGAGACAAAAAGTGCTGCTGCGGAAAATTGTAATTTTTGTTTGGCCACAAATATTGCATCAAAAGCAAAAGCAACGGATTGAGGCAAAATCGCAAGGGTAGCCAAAAGGATTAGGCTCACTCTCATTTTATCGGGATCCAGCAAATATAGAATGATGGAAAAAATTGCAAATAAAATTGAAGTTAAAGTCAACCGTAACATTACAATATTCCAAAGTAACTCCGGAGCTTTTGATTTGTCTATTGCTACTTCCCTAATTAAAAATCTGTTAAATCCAAAATCTGCCACTGAAGAAAGAATGGAAAAATAAGCAAGAGCTACTATGTATAAACCAAAATCTGAAACTCCTAAAATCCTAGCCAAATAGATAATATAGAAAAAACCAATAGCTCTGGTTAAAACTTGAGCAAAAAATAGCCAGGATGTTTGTTTTAAAATTGCTCTCACAAAGTAATTGTACCAGAATACGTCATTCTAGCGTTGTGGACTCGAGAGGATTCGAACCTCTGACTTCTTCGATGTGAACGAAGCACTCTACCGCTGAGTTACGAGTCCGTGATAAATCTATGTGTCATTTTAGCATCCTACCTCTTGCTTCACAACCAAAGCCTTGAGATAATAAACCGCAGGACTATTTTCCTTCAGAAAATCAAAAACATGGATCCAAACACTTACTACACTGATGCTCCTCAAAAAACCTTCTTTGGGCGTCTAGGTGAATATTTTGTTGAATTTTTCGAAACAATAGTGGTATTCGGGGCGATATTTGCCTCCATATATCTATTTGTTGCCCAGTTTCATAAAGTCCAGGGTAATTCAATGGTCCCAACTTTACAGTCCGGAGACTATCTCATTACGGAAAAATTAAGCTTTCGATTTAGAGATCCCAAAAGCGGAGAGACCATCGTACTCAAAAATCCCAGGGATGAATCTCAGGATTTTATCAAAAGAATTATTGCTGTACCGGGAGACACAATAAAAATTTTAAAAAATACTGTGTATCTTAATGATCAACCTTTGCCGGAAAGCTATCTACCTCCAGGTACTCTAACACGATCAGGAGCCTTTTTAACAGAAGGGCTATTTATTAAAGTTGCGAGTAACCAATATTTTGTCTTCGGAGATAATAGAGAACATTCTTCCGATTCAAGAGAATGGGGTCCAGTTACTAAAGAAGAAATCGTAGGCAGAGCTTTCTTCCGCTACTTTCCTCTGCAAGCCATGGATTTGCTTACTGATAAGTGAACTTAAAGTTTAAGTTTGAAGTAACCAACAATCGCCTGGTGTAAATCCGCCAAAACCGTGGTAGTTTGACCCGGCTCACCATTGATTATAAGTTCCAATCTCGCTCTTTTACCGGTCAGCTGGCATTTAACCTGTGCCTTATCTGTCCTTTGAGACAAAATATCGCTGATATCAGCCTGAATTTTATCAATATCTTCAGAAATAATACGCATTGAATCCACATCAGCCTTTTTCTTAGGCCCGATACCAATATTTGCTCTAAGACGACGAACTAATTCTTCGGTACCTCTAACGGACAAATTCTTTTTGAGAACCTCTTTATATGCATTTATGATTATATGCGGGTCTTCCAATGCGGCTAAGGCTCTGGCATGACCTTCTGTAGTGGCTCCAGACATCAGAGCATCCTTTAAAGCATCCGGGAGGATTAATAGTCTAATTGTATTGGAAATGTATGACGGACTTTTTGATACTCGCTCTGAAATTTCTTGATTAGTCAGGCCAAACTCATCCATCAGTCTTCTATACGCTTGAGCCCGCTCAAGCGGATTTAAATCTACCCTTTGCACATTTTCAACTATGGCCATTTCCAACATCCCCTGGGGACTAGTTTCTCTAATTATTACCGGAACTTTGGGTAAGCCAATTACTTTAGAAGCTCTCCATCTCCGCTCACCAGCAATAATTTGATAACCCGCAGGAGTCTTTGCAACAACCAATGGTTCTAAAACTCCGTGAGATCTTATTGACTGGGCAAGTTCCGATAAAGATTCGGGGGTTATAAGTCCTCTTGGTTGCAAGGGATTAGGCTGTAGAAGATCTATTTCCAGTTCGTATATCTGTTCGTCCATTTTTTGTTGGGCAATCCTATCTAGCTCGATCAGTTACTTAAGTTACGTTACCTCAATAATAGTTTTACTTAACCTCTTCTTAAATTCCACTTTACCTGAGGCAATTGCAAAGATTGTATAGTCGTTACCTTGTTTAGTGCCAACTCCAGGATAAAATTTGTTCCCCTTTTGGCGTACTAAGATATTTCCGGGCTTAGCCTTTTCCCCACCGTAAAGTTTAATACCCAATCTCTTGGATACAGAGTCTCTATTTTTTCTGGTACTTCCTCCGCCTGTTTTATGTGCCATAGTTAGAGTAAGATACACTTCGTGAAAAAGAATGTCAAGTCTTTTTCACAGGTAATACAACCTTAGTAATCTTAGACCTGTAACCGGTAGTTCTTCTGTAGTTTGCCTTAGCATGAAATTTACTGACTCTGATTTTTCTGCCCTTTACATCCTCAAGACGTTTCAAAGTCAAGCCATCTTTTAAATGGGGTCTGCCTATCTTTAATTTACCATCCTCTGATAAAAGCAAAACATTAACCTCTAACTCCTGATCGGACCCCTTTTGCAAGGCAACTTCTAAGCTTTGGCCTGGTATCACCTTATACTGTTTCCCAGAAATTTCACAAATTGCATAATTTAACATGGGTTCGATTTTACCTTTTTCTTGCACAAGATGCAACCATCCCGAGTAACAAGAAAGTTGCCACTATCGAACTTCCCCCATACGAAATTAACGGTAAAGTAATGCCTGTTATCGGCAGAAGTCCCACATTCATTCCAATATTCACGAAAACCTGAAATAAAAACATTGATACTACACCCATCACCACCAAAAGGCTAAATGAATTATTTACCCGTTGGGCCACTCTCAAAAAGTAGAAGAGTAGAAATAGATACAGCGACAAAATCAACAAAGAACCTACAAATCCCATCTCCTCTGCAATGGACGCAAATATAAAATCGGTCCTAAATTCTGGTAAGAATTGTAATCTTGATTGAGTACCCCTTCCCAAACCCCTTCCGAAAAGTTCCCCGGATCCCACTGCAATTGTTGATTGTATTAGATTATAACCTTTGCCCAAGGGATCAGACTCCGGTGCCAGGAAGCTTAAAATTCGCTCCCTTTGATAATCGTGTAGGAACGACCAGCTTGTGGGAATTACAAAGATGAAAATTGCCGCGAGTATCAATATCTTTCTGATGGAAATATGTGTTACAAGCAATATCCCAAGCCATATTGCAATCAAAGTAAGCGCCGAACCTAGATCCGGCTGTTTAAAAACTAATACGAAGGATGGGGCAAACCAAAGCAAGCTTTTTAGGATATTCAACCAATTCGGAGAATGCTCTGACCAAAATTTTGCCAACATCAGTATCAAAATTGGTTTGGCAAATTCGGAAGGCTGAATATTAAATATTCCTAGAGGAATCCAACGAAGCGCTCCTCTTGTTTCAATGCCTAAAATTAACACAGCAACAAGCACTATCAAAATAAAAATATATAATGGTTTAATCAGGTTTCTTAGTGACTCCAGCTCTATTTGTGAAACAAGGAAAAAAAATACTATGCCTATACCAGTAAATATTAATTGTTGTAAAGCTAGCTCTTTTGAAGAAGAATAAATGACGAGTATGCCCACAGATACCAGCAACAAACTAACCAGACTTATGGGCAAGTTAATATTACCTAGATTTCTCATTATAAATATAGATCCCGTATCAAGTACGGGATGATACTATTACGTCACCTTAAGGACTTTAAACTCTGAGCCTTCTTCTATTGAAATAGAAGCTGTACCTGCAAGAATTTGTTTTTCAAAGGATCTAGGCCATGATGTAGCCATAATTTTTGTCTTATCAGTCAAGGTTAAACCTTGCTCTTTTCTAAGCTGCTGTATTTGTCTGATTAAATCCCTTGCTTCGCCTTCTTCTTTCAGTTCTTGGGTAATTTTAGTATCCAAATCAACTTTCGGCTCCGGCGATGGGGACTTTTGGTATTCAACCTTTTTTACATTGAGCTCTTCTGCAAGAATTTTCTCTAACTGCTCACTTAGTCTCTCCGGTGATTTGTATGAAACAGAAGCTAAAGGTTGTCTTAATTTAATCCCTCCCTCTTTTCTTTTAGCATGCCCAACTTCTGCAATTTTGCGAACTTTCGCCATATCTTTCATTAAATCTTCATCCAACAATTCTTTACTAATCTCCGGAAAATCTTGCAGATGGACTGATTCTTCGTCTGTTAAACCTTTAAACATATCTTCTGTAATAAAAGGTACAAGTGGCGCTGCCAACTTAGCTACCGTCACCAGTACCTCATACATAACCGAGAGCGATGTGTTTCTGTCTAAAGGATCTGCCGAGAAATCAACCCTATCCCTTGATCTTCGAATATACCAGGTCGAGAAATCATTTAATATAAATTCCTTCGTGTATTTAACGATATCCGTGGTATTGTACCCCCCATATGCTTTTCTTAAATCAGCAATCAACTGTGTTAATTTCGAAAGAATCCATCTGTCCAAAACCGTTAATTTACGGTCTCCACCATCAAGACTCCAATCGGATAAATTCGCATACTCTACAAAAAACTTATAAGTATTCCAAAACACCAAGAGAAATCTGTACGCTTCCGCTACTCCTTCTTCGCTGAAATTGATATCCTCTCCTTTCATAATGGGAGCTCCCATAAAATAAACCCTCATCGCATCGCCTCCATATTTCTCCAAAATCACTTTAGGATCAGGATAATTACCAAAGTTTTTGCTCATCTTCCTGCCGTCTGTTCCCAGAAGAACTCCTGTAACCACTGCGTTCTTAAAGGCATTTGAACCGTAAAGGGCCGTAGAGAGAACATGGAGTACATAAAACCAGGCCCTGATTTGGCCTGTGTACTCAACTATAAAATCCGGAGGAAAAAATTCTTCCAGTTTAATATCTGCTTTAAAAGGAAAATGCCTCTCCGCAAAAGGAGCAGATCCTGCTTCAGTCCAACTATCCAAAACCTCAGGTACTCTTCGGGCTTGTTTCCCACATTTTTCGCATTTGACTATCACTTCATCAATCTCCGGTTTATGTAAATCAGTTATTTTTTCGCCTGAATGCTCTTCCAGCTCGGCAATAGAACCGGGCACAAACCTTTCCCCACATTCGCACTCCCAAACCGGCACAGGGGAACCCCAATATCTGCTTCTTGAAATGTTCCAATCAGGAGCAGCTTCCAAACTCTTTAAAAACCGACCGTGCTTAAAATGTTTGGGAAACCAATTTACCATCTCATTTGTCTTTTTCATTTGGTCTTTGAGTAGTTGTACATTAACAAACCAGGCATCTTGAGGGGCATAAAATAAGCGGGTTGCGCATCTCCAACAATGTGGCACACTGTGGATATAGTCGTCTATCCTGTATATAAATCCCCGGTCCTTTAAGTCCTCAAGCACTAACTTATCGGCCTTCAGGTAATACATCCCGCCAAATTTTGGCACAAAATCTTTTACTGTTCCTTCTTCATCCACATGCATTACCATCTGAATATTTTCCTTTTGCATCAGAGCCAAATCTTCTTCACCATATGGGGCAAGAGTTACTACTCCTGTGCCTTCTTCGCCGGTAACGAACTCATCGCCAACTATAATAAACGCCTTCTTACCAGAATCAATCTTGTAAAAATCGTAATGGGGTATAAATTCTTTACCAATTAATTCACTACCTTTAAATTCTTCCAATACCTTGTAGGATTCTTCTTTTAGCATTTTAACTGTACCTTTTGCAAGGATATAGTTTTCACTACCCTGTGAGACTTTTACATAGGTAAGTTCGGGGTTAACTGCCAAAGCTGAAGTCACCAATTTGTTCCAAGGGGTAGTTGACCAGGCAAGCAGGAAAGTATTTTTCTCACCCTTTAAGGAATACTTATACACTGCCGTAGACTCTGTCACATCCTTATAATTATCCGCATCCATGGCCACTTCGAAATTGGAAATCGGGGTTGAGCAATGGGGGCAAAAGAGTGAAACCCGCAGGCCTTTGTAGATTAAATTCTTCTCATACATCTGCTTAAATACCCACATCACCGTTTCCATGTAAGGCAAATCCATAGTTCTGTAAGCATTTTTGAAATCTACCCATCTGCCTATATGATCCACATACCACTCCCACTCGGAAGAAACATTGTTAACATATGCCTTACAAGCTTCAATGAATTTCTTAACCCCAATTTTCTCTTCTATATCTCTTTTTCTCGTGACCCCCAACTGCTCCTCAACCTTATTTTCTGCGGGTAGGCCGTGACAATCCCATCCCCAAACGCGCCTTACCCGAAAGCCTTTCATTGTCCAGTATCTGGGAAAGATATCTTTTGGCACCCAGGGTAGAATATTTCCATAATGAGGCATCCCGGTAATAAACGGCGGGCCATCTAAAAAGTTCCAATCCCCATTAGGTGCTTTTTTCTCCAGTGATTTTTCAAAAATCTTTTCCTCTTTCCAGAATTTAAGAATATTTTCTTCAACTTGTGCAAAATCAACTTGTGAAGAGACTGGTTTAAACTTTTGCATACGACCTCAATTCTAACAAAAACCCATTGGTTTAACTAGTTACTTAAGTTTTTATGTTGCTCTCTTTAACCATCTTTTGACGGAATGGACAATCATAAATACTTACATCAATCGAGGAAGGTTCATGGTATTTTGGTCCTGTGAGGGCATATGTTGGTCTATGAATCAATCGGGCCCTCCCAGCTTTATAACGCGTACATATCCTTCCTGGCTCTTCTGGACAGTTGTCACATCTGTATAAATCAGGTTCTCTTTCCATATTTTTTCCACAAAAAAACCTCCCGTTTTTGGGAGGCTTTTGCCTTTTCTTACATAGCTAAAAGCTACACGAAAAAGCCTCCCTTCTTGGAGGTAATAATTGTAATAATAATTTCTGTTCTTAGTGTAAACATGACTTTTATTCTAATAAAATTAGATTCTCCTGTCAATTTAGCGATTTGACCTTAAAAATGCTGGGATTTCTAAGTCTTCTTCGTCTTCCTCTACTTTTCGCTCTTCTTTCTCTTCCTCCGATTCGGATCCTCCCTCAGTAACTTGAGAATCAACTGGCGGTGAATTTGTATCTGAAAAAGCAAGTGGTTGAGCTTGCAGAGAAGCAGATCCTATGCCGCTACCAATATACTCCCGTAGTCTTCTCCTTGTTTCATCAAACCCTGTTGCAATTACAGAGATTTTTATTTGATCCAATTGATCTTCTTTAATGGTTGCACCAAATATGATGTTGGCATCAGGATCTGCAGCTTGGGCAATAATTTGGGCCGCCTCATTAACTTCTGTCATAGAGAGATCGGATCCACCCACAATATTGAAAAGGACCCCTTTCGCGCCTTCTATTGAAACTTCGAGCAAAGGAGAAGCTATTGCCATTCTAGCCGCCGCGGCGGCTCTATTCTCACCGCCAGCAACACCTATTCCCATGAGAGCTGATCCGGCATTAGACATAATAGTCTTAACATCTGCAAAATCAACATTGATAAGTCCCGGCATCGTGATGAGGTCCGAAATACCCTGGACACCCTGACCCAGTACCGAATCTGCCAACTTAAATGCCTCTTGTAAAGTCATATTTTTCTCAACAGTTTCTAATAACCTTTGATTCGGAATAATAATCAAAGCATCTACCTGACCTTTAAGTTTCTCGATTCCCTCCTCTGCCACCACCATTCTTCTGGTGCCCTCAAAGGCAAAAGGCTTGGTAACCACAGCCACAGTCAAAGCACCAACGGTTCTCGCAACGGAAGCCACAATTGGTATAGAACCTGTCCCAGTTCCCCCACCCATGCCTGCAGTTATAAATACCATATCAGCGTCCTGTAAAACATCTTGGAGTTTCTGTGTGGATTCTTCGGCGGCCTGTTTTCCTACTTCCGGATCTCCGCCTGAACCTAAACCGCGGGTTAGGTTTTCACCAATTTGAACCTTGGTAGGAGATTGGTTATTCATTAAAGCCTGCGCATCGGTATTAACAGCAACAAATTCCACTCCTTGCATTTGTTGCAGGGAGATCATTGAATTTAAAGAATTAGAGCCGCCGCCGCCAAGTCCCATCACCTTAATTTTTGCAAATCTCTGGACGTCCGGTTTTATAAGCATAAATTTTTCCTTTTAAAATTTAAGCTTGAAAACGAAGTCTTTCAAGCGGTGCTTTCAAACTCCGTTCATAAGCATAGGTTATTTTGAGGGCATTCTAACAAATGAATATTGTCTTTGCAACCCCCCTTCTGACAGATCAAAAATAAGTGATTGACAGTCCGACAAGCTCACTGCAAGCCCAAAAAATCAAGGCAGAAATGATTTTATTAAGTCAATTCCTTTTTGTATCATTCCTTTGATAGGCAGACTTGCTGAAAGAACTGGTATGTGCAATTGTCCTTGTGGACCCTGTGTTGCCCCGTAAAGAATCAAACCTGCTGAAGTTGCAAATGAGGGTGATTCTACCTCTTCCACAAGTCCCGACAAACCCTCAATGTTACCCACTCTTGCCGGAAATCCTAATGCATACTTTGCTTGTTCCAAAGTCCCAACGGTTAAAGCTCCACCCCCACAGATTACCAAACCTGATGGTACCTGTGTACCAAAACCACTTTTTTTAATTTCCTTGCCCACAAATTTAAATATCTCTTGCAAACGAGGTTTGATAATCCCATCAACCACAGCTTTACGGGAAATTTTTTGTATGTCCTCGATAATACCCAATGCCTTAATGTCTATCGCCTCTTCATCTTTCTTCTTGTTATTTAATGTTGTCTTGCTGCTTTCTTCCAGTCCCTCTGAGACTGCAGGAGTTTTTGGTAGTTTCCCTAAAGATAATTTAATTTTTTCTGCAGATTCCAAAGAAACGCGAAGTCCCACTGCCATATCAGAAGTAATATGGCGCGCGCCAATGGGAATAACAGATGAATAAGCGGTGGAACCGTCTATAAAAATTACCACATCGGTTGTTTCTCCCCCTATATCCACTAACACTACACCCAGTTCCTTCTCTGTATCTGAAAGTACCGCCAAAGCGGAAGCGATACCGGAAAAAACCAATTCCGTAACATCTATACCAACTTGGGAAACGCATTTAACAAGATTTCTCATAGAGGTCGTAGAACCGGTAATTATATGTGTTTCTGTTTCCAATCTTACCCCGGTCATTCCTATCGGATCCTTGATACCTTCCTGCCCATCAACTGTGAAAGTACGCGGAATCACATGAAGGATTTCTCTTGATGAAGGAAGCGGAATTGCCCGGGCCGCATCATTTACTCTACGGATGTCAGACTCTTTAATCTCCTCTTCGGGTTCAGAAACAGCTACTACCGCATGCTGATTGATGCTTTCTATCTGGGGGCCGCCTAATGATACAAAGGCCTGTGAAATAGAGTAGCCGGCCATTCTCTCTGCTGACTCAACAGATTCTGTTATTGCAGCAATAGCTTCTTCAATATCCACAACTTGGGTTTTCTTAACGCCCTTTGAGGGAGTTGTAGAAACACCAATTAGATTGATCTTTCCACTCTCTTCGACTGAAGCAATAAGGGTAGCTATTTTGGATGAGCCAACATCTATTCCGCAGATAACTCGATCTTTAGCCATAAACTATTTTTTAGGGGCAAATTTTACAATGGGTTTATCAAATCTTAAATCGATAAACTCCAGTTCTTTCAAATCTATTTTAGCTTCTGCGAGGATCAATTGTAAAGATGCAATTTGTACATCTACTCTATCATCTAGTAGAAATATTACCCTGGGATAAGAAAATATAATAAAAAAATTATCCAAAACTACCGACGTTTTTACATCCAGTCCAAATGTTTTTACTTTATCCAGAATTTTCAAACTGTTTTTTGTATTATCTCCTTCCGGTTCTTTCCCCAAAGAAAGATTTACATCTTTGATAAAAATATTTGGGATATTAAACCTCCCTGTACTTTTGGAAAAAATTACCCCCTCGCTGTCTATTAAATAAGCATCCTGAGACTCCTTAGCGCTCGGTGTGGCAATATTTTCCAAAATGGAAGACGAACTTGCTTCCTTATTTTGTAATAACATCAAAGTAGCAACAGGTTGTCTACCGCTAATCTTTATTTTGATCTTATTGGGGAAAACTAAAGATAAATCAACATTCCTAATACAAATAAATTTTGCCTTTAGATTTTTTTTAATATTTTCAAAATTAATGAGAAAAACATTGTGTCCGATAATGTTTGTAGAATTTCTTATCTGGGTTTCATCAGTACATTCAAGCTGACTGTTACTTATTTCAACTTGGGTTATATTAAGAAGTCCCCATTTAAAAACAACAAATACTAAGGAGCTTACAAAAAGAATAGGGATCACCCAATAAATTTTAGTCCAGTTACCAGAAAATCTCTTCTTGGATTTTCTTTTTCTCCACATACTTACATTATATCCGATTGGCCTCTATCTTTTGACCCAGCAGTACTGTTTCCAGTGCCAGTCTTTTAGCGGCATCTGGGATGATAATTTTTTTGGCTTCTTTTGTCTTTTTTGTTAAATAATTTAAACCATTTAATAAAAGTCTAATATTTCTCAGTAGTGTTTCTCCTGATAATTTTGATTGAGATAATACTTTTACCAATCCGAGTTCCTCGAAATATTTTGCATTTTTGTTTTGTTCGCTACTGGCAATGGGTATTATAAGTGCAGGTTTTCCTAGATAAGCTAGTTCATTTAAGGTGTTTATTCCCGCCCGGCAGATAACTAGATCTACCTGGGATAAGATAACTCCCCATTCCTCTCCAATCCACTTTTTAACCAAATAACGACCAGTTTGTAATCCCTGGAGCCTCTCGAAATCCTCAAATTTATTGTCTCCTGTTACATGAATAATGCAAGCTATTTTTAGTAATTTATCCAAACTCTCCTCCACCGCTAAATTTATAACATGAGATCCCTGATTTCCACCTGTAAAAAGGATAACCGGCTTTTTATCTTTTCGTGCCGACTTGAAAATTTCTGAATATTCCTCTGTTATATCCCCGGGGCCTGCCTTGCCGGCAGGCAGGCGTGATAAGTCCAGAATGTTTTGACGAACCGGATTCCCAGTTAAAATAACTTTTTCCCCTTTAAGCACACCTTTTTCAAAAGATGCGGCGATTTTATCGGCAAATATTGAATTGATTCTATTGGCTAAACCGAGAGTTATAGTTTGTTCGTGAACAATGGTAGGAATAGAAAAAAGCCAACCAACTATCACGACCGGTACTGCCACATAACCACCAAAAGATAAAATAACATCCGGTTTCTCGGATAAAATTATATATAAAGCCTGGATCAATCCAATAGGAATCTTGAGTAAAGATGGAATAGTGTAAGGTGTAAAAGATCTCTGCAATCTACCGGTTATAATCGGAATAAACTTAACACCCATCGCAGGTAGCACTTTTGACTCTACTGATAAAGCTTTATCCCCTTCCAAAGTAGTCTTTCTGCCAACATAGACCACTTCTACTCCATCCATCTTTTTCAGTTCTTCAATCGTCGCAACTGCCGGTGTAAAATGTGCTCCAGTAATTAAAATCTTCATGTAGTCTGTTTTGAAATATTGAGTAAGATCCCGACTGCTGTTAGATTCGCTACCAAAGCAGAACCTCCATATGAAATAAAAGGAAGTGGTACCCCGGTGAGTGGCAAAAGTGCAGTCATAGAAGAAAGATTAATGATTGCCTGGATTCCTAACCATGAAGTAAGTCCCAAGGCAAGAATCTTGCCAAAATTATCTTGACAATTTGATGCAATCTTAAACCCTCTTATTAAAATAAGAGCAAAAATCACTATCACTAGACTGCCTCCCACAAATCCCAATTCTTCTCCGATAATTCCAAAAATAGAATCTGTTGTAACCTCCGGTATATATTCAAACTTTTGTCTGGAATGTCCTAGTCCTAAACCAAATAACCCTCCGGAGCCTAGAGCTATTAAAACCTGAGAGATGTGATAGGTAAAACCCTGTGGATCGGAAAATGGATCTAAAAGGGCCAGAATTCTCTTGCTTCTATAACCAGACGTAAATATTAGGAGTAGAGAGGCTAATACACCAACAGGTATAGCGATAATGAAATGCCAAACCGAACCACCTGATGCAAAGTACAACACAAGAGCTGTTGCGACAAAAACGACTGATGATCCCAAATCTCTTTGCAAAACGGCCGTAATTAGGGTGACTCCCGTAATAAGAATTAAGAAGGGGACTAACCTCACTTTTTTCTCAAAAACAGAAGCTAAATAAATTACCCCGGTAAGTTTAATAATTTCAGCAGGTTGGATCGTAACCATCCCGAATTTTAACCAGCGATGTGCTCCTCCACCGGAAACTCCCAATCCTGGAATGAAAACCGCAAGTAGAAATAGTAATGAAAACAAAAGCAGGGGAACTGAAAGAATTCTAAATTTTTTATAGTCGAAACTGGCAAAAAAAATCATGGAAAGTACTCCGACTGCCACCCAAATCGTCTGCAACCTTATATAATAGAGGCTGTCTTTAAAATCCTTTAGGCCTTGGATAGCTGAGGCGTCATATACCATCAGGAGTCCAAAAACCACCAAAACTGCTACTATCAAAAGGAGGGGTAAATCTATTCGTTGTTTTTGAGGACGATTGTGGATCATCTTGAGAGTAAGGCTATCCATAAACCTAAAATAGCAAACACGCCCCCCGCCAACCAAAACCTGCTCACGATTTTGGATTCTTCCCATCCGATATACTTAAAATACATATGAATAGGGGAAACCGGCAAAATCTTTTTCTTAAAGATTGTTTTAGAAAGTATTTGGACTGCGGACGAGGCAACAATAATAATAAACATACCTCCAATGATTGCCAAGGCCAAAATTTTACCAGTTAAAAGTCCAACAACTGCCAAGGTTGCCCCAAAAGCAAAAGCACCTGCGTCACCCAAAAAAATTCTAGCAGGCCATACATTAAAATAAAGGTATGCAAAAAGCAACCCAATCCAAATTCCTATGAAAGATGCTAAAGTCAAATCTAGGATTGAAGATGCAAGTGCTAAAAAAGCAAATAGACAGATAAGTAATAAACCCGCAGACAAACCATCCAATCCATCTGAAATATTATAGGCATTAGCAAAAGCAACAACTACAAAAGCAGACAAAGGTATATACCAAGCATTGATGACAAAGTTACCTAGGCCAGAAATATAAAAATTATTTAACCCCCCTAAAAAATAAAGCATTGCTGAAACCAAGAGTGCTAAACCTACCTGGATCAGTAGCATTCTTCTCCTCCCTAATCCTAAAAATTTTCCTTTCCTTCTTGTAATAATAAACTTAATATCGTCAGCTAACCCCAAGGACCCAAACGAAATAACGGTAAAGAGCAAAATCGCAAGACTAATTTTATCAACAGCAGGACTAAAAAAACTATATCCAAGACTTAAAATTACCAGAATTAAAATTAGTAATATTCCGCCACCTGAAGGAGTACCTTCATCAGTTTTCATTAAAGCATCATGGATAGGGGTTTCGGATTTTTTCTCCTTCTCTTTCTGAATTTTTTCAAAGCGTCGTTTTAAATAAAAGAGTAAGTCAATAAAGGGCACCATAAAAATAGAAGTAACTACAAATGACAATAGAACTAACCCTAGCAGTTGAGTCATATTTTTTTCGCTATTCTCTTAACTACCTCATCTAACCTGATTGACCTAGATCCCTTAATAAGACAAACATCACCTTTGCTCAGGGTCTTTAGTAGTTTTGAAACAAGCTCTGAATTTTTTAAATTAGATTCCAGTCTCTCTTCCCAAAAACCTAAACTTTTAAGTTCGTCAGCGACAATACGTGTTTCTCCTTGACCTAAGAATACAAGATCCAACTTCTCTTTGTATATTCTTTGTGCAATTAACCTATGTAACTGCTCTGAATATAACCCCAATTCTTTCATCGCGCCTAAAACAAGAATTCTTCGTCTTGCCGGTATCTGAAGGAGAGTATCAATGGCGCCGTCAAGTCCGCTTGGTGAAGAGTTATAAGTATCATCCAACAAAATTGAGCCATTTGGGCCCGAAATAGCTTGTAAGCAATACTCTGATGATTCGATCGATTCCAAAGCCAACTTTATTTTTGTTAAGGGAATGCCATGAACTACCCCCAAAAGAGAGGCTGCGAGCGCAGGATAAACTTGATGTAATCCTAAAAGTTGGAAGTTCACCTTAACTCGCTCAACTCCAAGATTCAGCTCGAAGGTTGTAGCAAAGTTTTCTATTTTTGGATTACCTGCCCAAATTGTACAGTTTTCAGGATCCATGCCGTAGTAGAGAACAGTTCCTTTGCAATTTAGCGCCAATTTTTTACTGTTGGGATCATCCCAATTGAGTAATGCGATTCCATCCTTATCTAAACTCTCAATGAGTTTCCCTTTTTCTTGCAAAACTTCGTTAATACTACCCAGAGTTTCGTTATGTGCGTAGGCGATCCTAGTTAGTACTGATATTTTGGGTCTAACTAATGAAAGATAAAAATCCATCTCCCCCTTATGCTCAATACCCATCTCCAAGATGACCTTCTTAATGGAGGGATTTAGTCTAAGAAGGGTGGAGGGAACGTTTGAAATGGGGTCGGTATTAGGTTTAGTTGAAAGGGTTTTATACTTTCGAGAGAGAACTGCGCTACAGGCTAAAACTGCGGTAGTTTTCCCAACAGAACCTGTTACCCCTATAAACATCTCGCTGGGATATAATTTGGCATATTGTCTGGCCAAATATATTCTTAAGAAGTTAAAAGGTTTCATATCCCTACACCTCAACTCTCTCGATATCTGCACCTAAACCCCTTAGTTTCATAACAACATCCTCATATCCTCTCTCGATTAGTTCAGCCTGATTAATTACACTCCTACCTCTTGCTACAAGTGCAGCTACAACCAAAGCCATGCCTGCTCTAATGTCCGGAGTTTCCAGTTCTTTACCACGTAACTTATTTTGCCCGTATACAAGCACCCTGTGCGGATCAGCCAGAGTAATTTTGGCCCCCATTGTAATCAGCTTATCTATAAAAAACATCCTTCCTTCATACATCCAATCATGACACAAAATTACTCCCTTGGATTGGGTCGCCAAAACTATTGCAACACTCATGAGGTCTGTTGGAAATCCCGGCCAAATATTAGTAACTAATTTTTGTGTTGACTTAAGTTTTGACAGATAAACTATGATAGCGTCTTTGCTTTCTTCTATCTTAATACCAAAACTTTTAAGTGGCGAAAGAACAGGATCCAGATAGGCTCCGCCCAATCCAGAAATTGTAACCTCGCCTCCTGTTATTGCAGCAGCTACCACATAAGTGCCTACTTCTATGTAGTCTGCTCCAATTCTAAATTTGGTTCCGTTTAACTTGTTCACTCCAGTGATTATAAGTGTATCTGTCCCGATGCCTACAATATTGGCACCCATTTGAGTTAACATCCTACAAAGATCGCTGACATGGGGTTCTTTGGCGCAATTTTTTAAAGTTATTACCCTACTACCCAAAACTGAGGCCAAAATTAGATTCTCAGTTGCAGTAACAGATGCTTCCGGGAGGAAAACATCACAATTCGCAAGAGGAGAATTTTTTGCAAAATATAAGCTAAACTTAGAATTGTTTTTTTTGAAGGATGTACCTAATGCTTTAAAACCTCCCACATGAGTCTCTATACTTCTTCTCCCTATTATATCTCCGCCTGGATGAAAAAAATTTACTTTACCTAATCTTCCGAGGATTGCCCCGACCAAAATGATCGATCCCCGTAGTTTCATCATCAAATCCTCCGGCAAATTGAAACGGCGAATCTCCGATGCTTTAATTCGGATCGTAGATTTATTTTTTTCTACAACTACACCTAATTTTTTAAGAATTTGTATGAGAACTTCTGTATCTACTAAATTTGATATATTCTCCAAAATCACTTCTTCGGAAGTTAAAAGCGCTGCCCCAATACAAGGGAAAACAGAATTTTTGTTACCGGAAACACACACCGTCCCTTCAAGCTTATGTCCCCCATTAATTATGTATTTCATTATTTTTTTGCTTTTATCCTAAATACCGCAGATAATATTATATGTCTTTTTAAACTTAGAGCGCTAACATTAATTCTCTCGAGTTTTGATTTCAGATCTAATACTTTAATACTTTTGGTGTGATTTTGCAAAAATCTATTTAAGAAAAGATTGCCTCCGATGCTACCCGGGATATTCTCAAAACCCAAGGTTTCAAGTCCTTGAGAATCTAAATATTCTATCCACCTTTTTATGCTTACTCCTGATTCTACCTCTACCACTGCCTCTTCTACTCCGATACCAAATTTTGTAACCTTACCTTTAACAGAAACCGTTTGAATATTTTTAGTCCGATTTTTAATCACTAAACCATTAAAACCCAAATCGGAAATCATGATTTTGGAGCCTGTACCAAATAAGAAATAAGGCAGTTTCAATTGCCTGCACATGTTTATAATACTAACCAACTCCCGCTCGGTAAAAGCGATAAAAAATAGTCTGGCAGATCCACCTACTCCGAAGGCTGTATAATCTTTTAAGGGTTCATTAAATTTAAATCTATCCTTCCCAAAAGAATCAATTATCAACTTGGACTTATTATCCATATAAAAAGACAGCGAAGTCACGAGCTGGCTAATACATTTCGAACAGCTTCTAAATCCGACCAGGGAATTTCCCTTTTCCCATCTAGATTCATAGAAGTTTCATGACCCTTACCAAAGATTCCCACAGTATCTCCATATTTGGAAAGCTTATTGATGGCAAAATCAAAAGCTTTCTCTCTGTCATCAATCACAAAAAAATTCTGATCCCTTTTTGCTCCTGCTTTTGTTGCTCCATCAGCAATCTGTCTATTGATAATGTCTAGATATCCCCTGGGGTCAACTGCAGTTACAATAACATAGTTTGCAAATCTTTGAGCGATTTCCCCCATCATAAATCTTTTCTCTATATCCCTATCACCTTCCGCACCAATGACTGCTATCAACCTCCCAGAACGCATCTGGCAGCGTAAAGCCTTTAAAGCCTGCTCTAAACCACCAGGTGTATGGGCAAAATCTATAATGATTTTTATATCTTTATTGTTTTGAACTTCCTCCATCCTCCCTTTAATACCGGTAAAACTTTCCAGAGCGTCCTGGGCAATCTTTTTATCAATTCCTAAAGCAAAAGCTACAGCCAAAGAGGTCAAGGCATTCTCAATGTTATAATCTCCGGGTACTTTTAACTTCAACTTGATCTGTTCTTGATTAAAATCTCCTTTATCTAAACCAAAAGTAATGATTTTTCCCTCGCTACTCACGTCCTTGATATTTTGATTAACAACTGCAAATCTTACATTTCTTATTAATTTTAGTTTCGTTTTTAGATAATTATCAAAAGTTTTATGATAATCCAAATGTTCGTGAGTAATATTTGTAATTACACCAATATCAAACTTAATTCCCCAGTACCGATATTGATCCAGCGCATGTGATGTGACTTCCAAAACCAAATATTCATCCCCACTGCTGGCAGCTTGTCTTGCAAATCTCTGCACGGCAAATGAATCAGGTGAAGTTATATGAAAACCTGGGGCATTAATAGTTGAAACCACCGAAACTTTTTTCCCTGCAGCTAACAAAATCTGATAAATCATATTTACAGTCGTAGTCTTCCCATCAGTCCCGGTCACACCAATCACTGTCAGTCCCCTGGTAGGGAAGCCGTAGATAATATTTGCCAGGATGGCTTTGGGAAGATGATAAAAATTATTAATTACTTCTTGAGACAGAATATCCTTTATTAATTTCTTCATTAAGGGATATTATATAACAGAGTCTTTTACTCAGAAGGGGCAATTTTGTAGTAGAGGAGAAGCTGTTTGGCTATTTCAAAAAATGTGGGAGCTGCTGTTTCTGATCCAAAAATAGAAGCAGAGGGTTCATCGTAGCGAACCAGCATTACAAATTTAGGGTCATCAGCAGGAGCAAAACCTACAAACGAAGCGATTGTTTTATTCGGATCGTAATGGCCGGCAACCGGGATTTGGGCCGTTCCTGTTTTACCGGCAATCCTAAATCCTTTAGGCCGAAATACCTTCGCCTCTCCTTCTTCAACAGCTGCCACCATCATCTCCTTTACTATCTGGGCAACGGAATCTTTAATTACTTTATCTTTAACCTTTGGCTTAACTTCAAAGCTTCCCTTCTCATCTTTGACTTCTCTTACCACATGAGGCTCCATCAAATTTCCCCCATTGGCAATCGCGGCAACTGCCCTCACCATTTGAATTTCCGTTACAGCAATACCTTGGCCGAATGATGCTGTTGCCAAGTCTATTTCCCTCCAGTCACTTTTCGGTCTGATATCAGGGGAGGATTCATCCTGTAAATCAATATCTGAAGTTTTCCCGAATCCAAACTTTCCAAGATATGAATAAAACTTATCTAAACCCAATTTTCGTCCCACAAATACCATCCCTGTATTATCCGAGTGAACTATCACATCTTTTAAGTTGGTATCGGGAAAGTACTTGTTATTCCAAGTCCTTATAACAAAACCGCCTATAGAAATTGGTCCTGAACAGTCGTCACAGCGGGTATCTGGCTGGACCAGATCTTCATTTAATGCAGCTGCCATAACCAGTACTTTAAAGGTTGACCCCGGTTCGTATTGATCAGCCACAACGGGATTCTTAAAATACTCTTTTGGGTAGTTGAAATATTTTAAGGGATCATAACTAGGAAAAGATGCCATCGCTAAAATCCCTCCGGTAGCAGGATCCATCACCACAGCTGAAGCAGCCTTAGCCCCATATTTTTCTATCCCTGCTTTTAAGTTTTTCTCAATAATAAATTGAATAGAACGGTCTATATTTAAAACCAGATCCTTCCCATTTCTAGCCTCAGTGGTAAAAAAATTACCTATTAATATCGGTAGCCCTAAAGCATCCTTCTCGTGTCTTACGAGTCCAGACATACCTTTGAGTTCTCCATCAAAATAACCTTCCAGTCCAAAATAGCCTTTGCTTGCTCCTCTAGCGTCTGATCCTAAAAAACCCAATAGATGTGCTGAAGAGGAACCTTCCGGATAAAACCTGGTGCTCCCCTGCTGAAAACCAATACCCGGTAAATTCAAGTTTTCAATTTGTTTTTTTTGTTCAATTGAAATATTCTTTTCAAGTTGTACCCAATAGAGATTTTGTGATAATTTGGCAGTTACATCCTTTGCAAAAGTATCAACTTCTGTTGGATCTTCCGATAAAACCTTTGCTATCAGGTAAGCTACTTTAACTTTTTGATCCGTCGCTATAGCTTTAGGTAAACCATAAAGGGAAAATACAGGGTTAGAAGAAGCTAGTATTGATTCATCCGAGAAAAGAATATTCCCACGGGTAGCGTCTATTTTTGTATCTGTAAAATGTTGATTCTCAGCCTGAGATTGCAGAAATTCTGCCCGTACTACTTGCCAATAAAATAGGCGGATTATTATACTTAAAAAGAATAATAGAAAAACTGTTTGTATCCAGAATATTCGCATTAACGAATATATTGTATACTTTCAGCTTGCGAAAAACCAAGCTCTGCAGATTTGGAAGCAACATTATTTAATGATTCATACTTTGCTATCTCATTTTCTAGAATTTGATTTTCCAAATGGAGCGTTTTTGCAATTGAGGACAACTTGTCAAACTTTTCGCCGTAAGCAACTACATTATTACCTGCCCAGATTTCAACCAACATAAGTACAAAAAGACAAACTATACTTAAGACTATATATCTTTTTGAGAATCCTTTTTTGGGTTCTGTGGTTTCAAATTTTTTAATTATAGTCATAATTTTTTAAAAACTCTCATCTTGGCTGAGCGGGATCTAGGATTTACCCTTACTTCAACCTCACTTGCAATAACAGGTTTTTTAATTAAAATCTCGCCAATGCCCATACTCTCCCACTGTTTAAAAGTATTTTTAACGATCCTATCTTCCAATGAGTGAAAACTAATAACCACAATGTGACCATTTTTTTCTAGTAAATCCTTTACCTCTTCTAATCCTTCCTGTAAAGCATCTAGCTCATCATTTACAGCAATCCGCAGGGCCTGAAATACTTTGGTGGCAGGGTGAATTTTTCCCTGCCTGTCGGCAGGCAGACCCCTTACCCTTCCCACCGCCCTAACCACAACTTCTGCCAATTCTGTCGTGGTCTTAAAAGGCTTTACCTCACGGGCGCGGACCAAAGTATCAGCCACCTGCCAAGAATATTTTTCTTCACCCAAACTAGAAAATAACTCATAAAGCTCCCTTCTTGTTAATGTATTCGTTAGATCCAAAGCCCGAACCTGCAGAGTTGGATCCATCCTCATGTCTAAGGGTCCCTTTTTTACAAAAGAAAAACCCCTTTCGGGGTTCTCAAGCTGCAAACTGGAAACCCCGAGATCAAAAATTGCACCTGCAAATTTATGCCTAGCAGTGTCCGTCTGCTTGTCCCACGAAGTCTGGTTCTGCCTGACGAAGTGAGACAAAGATATTAAGTTGTTAATGTCTCTAAAATTTCCCTGAATCAATACCGAATTCCCTAAATACCCTAAATTCCCTAATCTCTTTCTCGCTCTCTCTATTGCCTCCGGGTCAACATCTATCCCAACTACTTTTCCTCCCCGTCTTAAAATCTCTAATGTGTGCCCCCCATCACCCAAAGTACAATCTAAATACCATTTTCCATCTCTAACTTCCAAAACCTCTATCGCCTCCCTAAGAAGAACGGACCTATGATATCCTTCCATAATCTTTCTCGACCTTCCTGATATGCTTTTTCCAAATCTTTGCATCCCAAATCTCAAAATGATCACCCGCGCCGATAATTGCAACTTCCTCTTTGACGCTAGCAAAATCAAGCAGGGCAGACGGTATGATAATCCGACCTTGAGCGTCCAGCTCCACCGATTCGCTGCCAGAAAATAAATACCTTCGCATATACCTGGCCCGTTCTTCCGTAGCAGATATTTCAAGCTGCTTCTTTGCTTCTGCCTCAAAATCCGTTAAATCAAATCCCCAGATACAATTTTCAAAACCACGGCTTAAGATTACTTCCCTACTTTTTAACTCTTGCCTGAATTTATGAGGCAAAATTACTCTACCTTTACCTGTGAATTTTGTTCGATACTCACCCAAAAACACGAGGCCATCCTCATTTCTGGGCAGATATCTTAGGGTCCGTCAACCGACGGATCACCCTTTTTCACCATCTATAACCATTTTCCGCCATTTTACACTATCTTGTCAAGGGGGAAATTTTAAGAGAATCCAATTGGAAACTATGCTTACTTTAAAACGAAACCATCGGGATCTATTTGAGTGGGTAGTGAATTTGGTGCAGGCATCCATTCTGCAGTCTTCAAGAATCTGCCATAAGCCCCTAAACCATTATATCCGGTTATAAACAACCTTCTTTCTTTCCCTTCTGGTACATATAAAACAGGTGGAAAAGAATCAGCTCTAGGAATCCGTATAGTAGTAGCTCGTCTATCTTGAACTGTCTTATAACGTAGGGTATCAAAATCACCTTGGGCATAAAAGAATTTTGTTTCGTCGTTTGCTCTTGTGCGGATTATGAAACCTACATTGAATCGGTTGTCGAGAACATCATAGCTTAAAGTGTACAGTGTATGTACGCCGGGTAACTTACCTCCAAAATGACATACATCTAAAGCTGCATTATTTGATAAGTCATTCAAGTGATTTTTCACATCCTGAGCCTGCTTGTATCTTCGGCTTAGTTCAGGAGAAATAATTGGCTTAATTCCCAAAACATCTAGGATTCTAGCATAGAGACGTTCAGTTAGTGGCCATTCGGCAAATTGTTCTCTAGAAGCAACCAGTTCTTGAGAGGCTTGTTCAACTACTTGCTCTACCTTTGAAAGATCTTCTTGTAGACTTGTAAATTCGGCGATCGCTGCCTTAAAAAGTTCCTCAGAACGTGCTCTTGTGCCTGCTTTTGTTTCCAACATGCGGGGAGTATAGATGAAGAAATAATAGTTTGTCAAACAATGAGACAGACTATGTAAAATTTATTTCGAAGACGTTAAAACTGCAAAGATTCCGGCTCCGTCTACCTTGGCTGATAACTTACTTCCATCTACTTCTGTAGGGAGTTCCTGCCACTCGCCTTTACTCTGGTTATACCGGTAAAGTTTTGCGCCGTTAGGGGGATTATCTGCCATCTCCAGGCTGAGTGACCCACCACCCAACTCTTTAGCAATGGGGACATTTAGCGAATAAACTTTACCCAAGACCTCTTTTCCAGATGGAAGTTTAGGCACACCGGTCAGATCGTTAATTATTGTAAATCCGATATTGGATAAGGTCTGCCTATCCCCATCCACTTTATAGATTAGATGTCCATCACCGGAAGTCAGAACTCCTAAAGCCACATCCGGCTTTTGCAAATGCCACTGGGTAATCATCCTAAAAGCCTTATTGCCCTTTTTAATATGCAAAGTCAAGGTCCCGTTTTCCACACCCTTATCGTAT
>Ga0155157_120_pt1 | contig 30946 bp, 37 predicted proteins | sample RifCSPhighO2_01_FD_106125 | JGI IMG/M metagenome (GOLD analysis project Ga0155157, IMG submission 106125) | Candidatus Daviesbacteria bacterium RIFCSPHIGHO2_01_FULL_40_11
CAGCAGCAAGAATTCCTGTTGAAAAACCCACAATGATTTTTGCGCTGAGCGATTTGATAAAGATCTCGGTAAATCCTACTTCCTGGTACCACCACCAGTCAGTAATCAAGGAAACAATGCCGGAGAAAAAAATAAAAGTAACAAAGGCTAGGATTACGAATGTCCAGGAAAAAAATTTAGTGATGTTCACTAATGCTTAGTATATCAGAAACCTAAATTTTTACAAACCGCCGACTAGTGTCTTTTTAACTTCCTAATAATACTCGCCCTGATTTCTGCATCAACTAAGATGTGATGAAGAGCAGGTAATATGGAGGCAATAACGATCAGCCCAACAATTGGCAGGAGATATTTATCAACATCCGGGATCAGGCTTCCTAAGTAATATCCTGCCAGAGTTACCCCAATTGCCCAAAGAACAGCTTCAAAAAAATTGAAGCGGCAATAAATAAAGAAAAAGAAGAAGAATTAAACATTGATGAATTACCAATATGAACAACACTTATATTAACTTCCACTATATTAACTTCCACTTATATGGACTAAATGTTTACTTAACTTATGTATACATAAGTACACATCAAGTCAAACTCTCTGCTCTTTCTGTTGCGATTCGTTTAGATTCATCATTTCTTAGTAAGGAGGGTAGGCAGTAATAAATTAGCAATTAACGAGCAAATTAAAAGAAAAAATATTCAATTTTAACCATTTTTACCATGAACACAAATTTGAAAAATAAGACTTTTAAAGACCCGTTTAGCCTTGAAGTTCAAGACTCTAAGCAAATATTTAATAGAAATGGCAGTAAGGCCACATCCGCCCTTATATCACAAAGAGAGATATCAGCTAAAACTAATAATTCTATAAAAGGAAATGGGGTAGATAGAAGGTTAGCTCAAAGGAAAGATACAACCCCCCGTAGTGAGGTATCAATTGATTTTGCCGCCAAACAATTCTTCCAAATTTTATTGGTTGATATTCAGTATCGTAGTGCCAAGTTAAACAACGATCTTGAGGTTGTTCCCGTGCCTTTTGCAGGTATACAGCGGAAAATTAATATATAGAGAGAATTAAGAAAATATTATGAAAAAAGCATTTGGATATATTCGAGTTTCAACAGTCGGTCAGGCAGAAGAAGGCTTCTCTCTTGACCATCAAAAGGAAGCTATCAAGGACTACTGCCGGACAAGGGAAATGCAGCTGCTTCAAGTATTCGTGGACGAAGGCAAAAGCGGGAGAACAGTCAACAGGCCTGAATTTCAAGAAATGCTCAAGCAGATAAAAGAGAAGGGTATAGACTGTGTTCTGATTTACAAGATTGACAGGTTCGCTCGAAATGTTACCGACTTCTCAAGAATATGGAACGAATTTAAGGAAAGCGGTATTAACCTAATTTCTCTTCTAGAAGGTGATTTGTCCAATGGTTCAAGTCTCGTGCCTAATATTTTCGCTTCAGTTGCTCAGTGGGAATCTGAAGTCAACGGACAAAGGACAAAAGATGCTTTAATGGAAAAGTTTAGATCGGGCTGGCAGCCAACCTGTCCGCCTATTGGCTACCGATCAGTTGGCGGTGATGGTGAAAGAAAATACTGTGAACCTGATCCTTATGCTGCACCAATAATCAAAAAGATGTTCGAGTTATACAGCACAGGTCAATATTCCATGATGACCTTGCAAGAGTGGCTGCAAGATAAAAATATCATATCTAAAAATGGCACTATTATCAGCTTCAGTAGGATTAATAATATCTTAAACAATCCATTTTATTATGGACTTATCAGGTGGCATGGGCAGGAAAAGACTGGTAAACACACTCCGCTAATTTCTAAGCAATTGTTTGAAACTTGCCAATATATCTTAAAGAAACATAGGCACTTTCTTGTAAGAGAACGAAAGTTTGATTTTCTGCTTAGGGGGTTTGCTTACTGCTCTTGCGGTATGCGATTAGTCGGCGAACATCACATCATCCGGTCAAATAAAAAAAGGATTTCCTACTACCACTGCCAAACACGATATTCTCCCGACTGCAAGCAGAAGTATGTACAAGTTAAGGATTTAGAAGAACAAGTTGAAAACTATATCAAAGAAATTGAGTTCACTGATGAATTTATTGCACAAGTTAAGCAGCAAGCCAATGACTTCCTAAATACAGGTAGGCAAAACACCGATGGTATGCGACAGGCATTAATCAATCAAAAAACAGGCTTGGAAGTAAAAAGAAAGAGAGTTGAAGATTTACTCGTTGATGGTGGTATTGACCAGGAAACCTACAATAGAAAACATCCTGAAATAACCCAGCAGATCAACAATTTACAGATTCAAATTGACGAAGTTGAAGAAGAAAGCAAACTAGACATGCCTTTAATCGCTGAAACACTGTTTCTCACTAAGAATATATACAAGACATACCAGAGCGCGCCAGACCCGCTTAAAAGGCATTACCTGCGCTTTTTCTATGAAGGATTCACCGTAGACAATAAAGTTATCATTGAAGCAAAGCCTACACCAATATTTGAAGCCTTAAAGACCGCCAACATGGTCAAATTAAGACAAGTTCAGCTTCCTAGCATTAGTCTGACTAACAGTTTGGTACAAGTTATAAAGACTTTTCAGAATCCAGTGTGGGCAGAACAAATAAGAGAAAGACTAAAACAAATTAACACATTAACAAAGGTAGCTGCTATTTAAGCCTTCCTAAATCAGTATCAGGATGCACTTTTACCATCATGCTTTAACGACCACCAACATGGTTCGATTAAGAACAGTTCAGCTCCTCGACCTGGATTCGAACCAGGAACCTTCTCGTTACACTAATCCCCATATTTCTATGAAGCGTGGACTATCTCATCTCCTTATCCAAATACTTTTAGAGTTAGGAGTCGGATTATTAGTCTCTGAACCTTCCCACTTATTTTGGGAGTGGCTGCGGATTACCATAGAAAGAATTTTCCATCCTTAGGCTTCCCGCAATTAACCCGATTTTCACTCTAAAGTTTCCCCCAGAGGCTGCGATACTTTCACAGCGAGCCGCTCTACCGTTGAGCTATCGAGGAATATTAAATTTTAAATGTACTCACTCTCTCCTCATACCTCTACCAGCTAAAAGCGGCGAGCCGTTCTCCCCGGGAGTCATTTAGACTCCCGCCCGCACTTCGTGCAGGACCCGTTGGAGCTATCGAGGATTGTGAATGTGCTTGGTAATTTTACCATCTAATTAAACTGAAATCTAGATTGCGCAGTATTCTCCGTAGAAATCCGACACTCATGAAACTAGAATATGGACATGAATCAATTAACAAAGATTTCTCTGGCCTGGGAAATGTACGCGCAAAATGTTCCCAAGAGCCATATCGCACAAAGACTTCAGGTCCAACGGGAGACAGTACACATCTGGATTGCCAGGATCACAACTAACCCTAATGGTCTTTTAGGGTTTCTTGACGAATATTCTCGTGCTAAGCGTGGTCCAAGACCAAAACGGCAGGTTGATGCAATACTGAAGCGGTGGGTTTGGTCAATCAGGGAACGGGAGATGGACTGCTGTGGACAGAAGATTTTGTACTTCCTTAAAAAGGAACACAATGTCACAATCTCTGTACCTAAAATCTATGAGATCTTAGCTGAGAAATATGTCATCAAAAGCAAATGGAAGAAATATCACAAGAGAGGCCCGGTGCCTGTAGCTAGCAAGCCTCGTGAGGTCATCCAAATGGATACACTAGACTTTGGAGAACTGTTTGCCTTCACTGCTGTGGATATCTACTCAAGAGAAGCAGATATTGTCCTTAGGCCATCTTTGATAAGCCATGATGGAGCAGTATTTCTTGATACAACCATGAGAAGAAGGTTTAACCTACACTCAGAGCTAATCCAGTCAGACGGTGGCCCGGAGTTCAAAGACGAGTTCAGACGTAAAGTTGGCAAATACAGTGATAGGTACAGAGTATCTGCTCCTTACAAGAAGAACGAGCAGAGCTACATTGAATCTTTTAACAGGACAGTCAGGAAAGAATGCCTGGGTTGGGCAAAGTACAAGAAGAAACAGATTAAACAGCTAACAGATGTAGTAAATGTCTTCTTAGAAAGATATCATTACCATAGACCGCATATTAGTCTTGGCATGAAACCACCTCTTGAAAGGGGCTAGTGTCGGATATTTACGGAAACATACCGGATTGACCGGGCCAATATTTTATGTTATTTTTAATTTAGGATGGGAAATGTCGAAACTGTAGAAAATCCACCACAAACCACAGTTTTATTATCCCCAGAAGAAACACAGAAAGCTGTATCTCTGGTAAGAACATCCATCAAAAGAATCATCTCCCAGTGGACAGAATACCGAGAACCTCGTCTTTTAGAACAAGGGCTTGTTAAAGAATTCACCAGAACTCAAGGACAAAATGGTGAAGGACTATGGGAAGTAGAAGATGACGGCCCCTATATTAACTGTAACCTGGCAAACTCTGGCGGCAAATGGATTCTCGAAGTTCAGTCAAGGGATGAACATCCCCACCGAGATCCTCTGCTTTCTGTCCAGAGAATTAAAAGAGAAGGTGAACGAGAAATCCCTGAATCGCCACCCAACAATAGTAAAGCAGCCTTAGGTTTGATAATGGAGTTTGTAAAAAAGATAAACGGAGGGGAAATCCCACCTGAACCTTTAGAGCTATCCAATAGGGGGTGAGAATTTTGCAACAAATCGAAAAATATTTTGCCAGTCATGTCCGCTATAATAGCCTTGTCCATGTGATTGCCGGCATTGGCATTGGGATACTTATAACCTACCCCTTGATCGGCGCTCATCCTATTCGTTGGGGTTTAGTATTCTTGGGTTTAGGAGTTTTAGGGCATCTTTATCCGCTGATACAAAAACGGTAGATATTATTCCAGATAATCTCTGAGCTTTTTGGCTCTGGTTGGATGTTTTAATTTTCTGATAGCCTTAGCCTCTATTTGTCTGATCCGCTCTCTGGTTACCCCAAACTCCTTCCCCACCTCTTCCAGCGTTCTTTGTTTACCGTCTTCCAATCCAAACCTAAGTTGTAGCACCCTTTTCTCCCGAGGCGAGAGACTGTCTAATACTTCATCCAGGTGAACCTTTAAAAGCTCCCTGGTAGCTTGCTCGTCCGGCTGTAAACCCTGGTCAGCAATAAAATCCCCCAGGTGGGAATCTTCCTCATCTCCCACCGGAGTTTCCAATGAAGTCGGCTCTTGCGAAACCTTGATGATTTCTCTGGCTTTGTTTTCATCTATACCCAAAGCCCTGGCAACTTCTTCCGGTTGAGGTTCCCTACCCAACTCCTGCATCAATCTTCGCTGGGTCCTATTAAACCTGTTGATGGTTTCCACCATGTGAACAGGAATACGGATGGTTCTCGCCTGATCGGCAATGGCCCTGGTAATCGCTTGCCTAATCCACCAGGTGGCATAAGTTGAAAACTTATATCCTCTTCTCCAGTCATATTTATCAACAGCCCTCATTAGCCCAATATTGCCTTCCTCAATTAAATCAAGCAGACTCATCCCCCGTCCGACATACTTCTTGGCAATTGAGACCACCAGCCGTAGATTCGCGCTGATCAGTTTATCCCGGGCCTTCTTTTCATTCTTCTCTGCTTTTTTGGCTAGTTCTATCTCATCTTGTGCTGTTAAAAGGGGGATTTTGCCTATATCACGAAGGTATTGCCTGACAGGATCCGTGACCGCACCTCCCTCTAGGGTAGATAAAATCTCGAGCTCTTTCTCCAGCTCTGAAGGAGTTTTAGTATCAGCCTCTAGCTCTTCTGTGGTAGTTTCAAAAACATCAATATTTTCCGCAATTAACTTAATGTAGAACTCATCTAACTCCTCTACCTGCTCCTCAGGTTTTGGGAATACTGCTAGAATCTCCTCTTGGGTCACAAACCCTCGTTCCTTACCCAGCTTAAGGAGCTTCTTGACATCTAATGCTACTTGTTTTTTCTGTTTAGCCATATTTATTTTGGACTTTTCTGGATTATCCTCTTCTAGTATCTAGATTATTCTCACGAAAAGTCCAGTTCTACCTCTTTCTGTTATTCAGTTACAGATTTTTTAATTTCACTGATAAATCTCTGGCTTTTTTACTTAAGGACTCCACTATTTCCATCTTATCAAATTCCTGGGCATTCTTAATCTCCAGGGAAAGTTTCTCCAAAGAAGCTTTAATTAAGGCTTTTTTAAGTTCTGAAACTACCCCATCCAACTCTCTCCTCCAAAATTTATCATCTGATAGTCTGTCATCAAGCTCTACTAAATATAACCGATCAACCTCTGAAAGTAATTCTTTGGGTAACCCTAAAACAAACTCATTAATATTAAATGCTCTGCTTTTAAAGGATATTGAATCTAAATAAAGCACCAAGTAAACGAAAAGCTGGCGCCACTTCTCTGCCAGGAATAAAGTCTCCGGAAAATTAGGAACAAAATTAGAATCCTCTGGTGGATGCAGAAACAGAGTGATTAAATATTCTTCCAGTAGTTCTCTTCTGGACCTTAAGGACACCACATTATCGGCAACGTTTGTTTTGTTAAACAGACTAGCATAGCTTTTAGAAGCAAGTTTACGCATCTTTTCTACGCCGTCCCGCACTATCCTTTCATCGGTTTTTAAAAAGGCCGACAGTCTCTGAATGTAGCGTTCTCTAACCAAATCATCGGTAATCTTGGCCCAAACAGGGATTAGCTCTTCCCCAATTTTCTTCAAGTCTGAAGGATTTTTTGTATCATATCTTTTTGCCGTAGAAACTAAATAATAATCATAAATAGGCACCGCTTCCTCGATCGCTTTTTGCCAAATACCGGGATCACTGCCTACTACTTCTGCTGCATCTTTCCCGTCCTCGATTTGAATCACTTTAATATTGAGTCCTGCCTTATCTGCCATTTCAATGCCACGCCGGCAGGCATTATCCCCTGCCAAATCCATATCGAATCCCAGCTTCAGATTTTCCGTGTATCTTTTAATCAGATCAATTTGTCCCGAAGTTAGGGCTGTTCCTTTTGAGGCAACGACATTCTTAAAACCTGCCTGAAAGGATAAAATCATATCCATTTCTCCTTCCACCAAGATCGCTTCTTTGCTATCTCTAATCGAGCCTTTACTCAAATTTAAACCAAATAGAAAGTTGCTCTTATCGAAAATTGGACTTTGGGGTGTATTGATGTACTTTGGTTCGGCAGGATGCAAAACTCTTCCTGAAAAACCCCTTAAGCTTCCCTTGCCATCAATCAAGGGATACGTGATTCTACCTCTAAAACGATCATAACTTCCGGATTTTGAGGCTACTCCCAAACCAGAGAGAATAATTTCTTGGTTGGTATAGCCTCTTTTAAGTAAAAACTTTGTCAGAGACTCCCAAGAATTGGGAGCATAACCTATACCGAACTGTTCAATCGTTTCGTCTGTTAAGCCTCTTTTTTTTAAATAAACCTGTGCCTTTTTACCTAAGGAGTGTTTAGTCAAAATATAATGGAAAAATTCTTGGGCTTTTAGATTAATTTCAAACAACCCGTCTTTAAAGTCCTTTTTGTCGGGTACTTTTTTCAAAATCACTCCGGCCTTACGGGCCAACACTTCCAAGGCTTCCTTAAATTCCATTCCCTCTTTTTCCATTAAAAAGCTGAAGTGGTCCCCGCCTTTTTGACATCCAAAACAGTGCCAAATTTGTCGCTCAGGAGAGACAACAAACGAAGGTGTCTTCTCGTTGTGGAAAGGGCAACTGGCTTTAAAATTTACACCTGATTTTTTTAAAGTAAGGTATTCGGAGATCAAATCTACAATATTAATTTTTTCTTTGATCAGTTCAACATCGTCCATAGCTGGGCAATAATCCCAAAGGCCCCACGTCTTTGAACGGGGTGGCTTCCAGGTATTGTTGCGGCGATTGTACACCAAAAAGATCCCGAAAACAACTCTTAATTGGTATAATAGGAAAACTTGGAGGGATCGCATAGTGGCCTAGTGCGCGGGCTTGGAAAGCTCGTATACCGTAAGGTATCGTGGGTTCAAATCCCACTCCCTCCGCCAGTTGGGAAATCTTTATGAAAAGAATTTTGTTTGCGATTTTAATAATTTCAGTATTGGTTGGAGCAACCTTAATGTTGGGAAATCTATTAAATGGAGTTTTAAAAGATAAGGCAATAGCAATTGGTTATTTTTCCGCCGCTACTTATACTCTATTATTTGGTTTACTGTTGAGGAAAAACTTACAAAAGATTTCCACTAATTTCACGGATAAGAAACTAGTGTTTACGATCTATGGATCTATCGGAGCAATTTTTTTGGAAACAGTGATTTGGTGGGCCCAAACCGTCTTAAACATCAAAGGAGCAGCTATCAGTTCCAATCTCTGGATAGACCTTTTTATGACAGTCCCTTTTTATGTTCTGTTGTGTTATTTCTTAAGTGGTCTAGTGACGAAATATAAATTTTCTTGGGTGACAATAGCTTTAACTGGAGGTTTTTATGAAATTATAGCAGACGGAATTATTGGGAATTTAATTGGCCTTAATATTTTAGGGGTTTTAATCTCTCCGATTCTCTTTCCGATATTCATTATTACATATTCACCAATCATATTAGTCCCGTTTTTACTTCTGCCGCCAAATCCTGATTTAGCTAAAAATTCTGTTAAGAAAGACTTCCTTGCTTTACTTAAACCGGTTAAGGCAGTCTTAATATTTCCTTTTTCCATCGGGCTTGGCTTATTGTTGGAAAAATTGTTTTAAATTAACTATGTTGTATTTTAGAATGAGGTAAGGTTTAATTTAAAGAGCAAAAGGTTTGCCGCTTAAAACTTGAAATCGTCCAATCCGAAAGGGTCGTTTCTCCGCCAGAGGCGGACAGGTGCGGCAGATGGAAGGGGGTTTGGGGGGGAATTCCGCCCGCCGACCTGCCCGCCGAAGTTTCAACGCAGGCGGGGCCCAGCAAGTTCCGTTCGGATATTTTCAAACAGACACCGCAGGTTAGGAAAGCGTGTATAATTATTTTATGGATCTGGTTGCCATCCTGCAAAGCAAGCCCCTTCTCGTAGGTCTTCATCTTGGTTTTGCCATTTTAGGCATTGATGCATTTCTGTGGTTACTGGGGCAATTGAAAGATAATGGCGGCTCGCCCAAAAGTAGGATTGCCACTGCTTTAGTAGGTGTTGTCGCCTTTATTGTAAGCTGGCTGGCCGGCGGCTACTATTATGTGGTTTATTATGGAACACTGGTGAGACCGGTCATCAAAAGCAGTACTGCACCCTGGGTGCACAATATCATTATGGAAACCAAGGAACATATTTTCCTCTTCATTGTTCCGCTGGCAATGACCGTCTTATTCATCACCTTGCTCTCAGAAGAAGAGATGGAACGGCTGAAGCTTCACCGTCTGACCTTATGGCTTTCCGGAACCATTGCGCTGCTTGGGCTTCTGATCGGCGCCATGGGGTTTACAATCTCCGCCGCGGCCCGCTGGGGAGCAATTATATGAATAAACCAAAATTAATTATTTCATCAGCATATGCAGCAACGGTAACGGTCATCTTTGTCGTGGTTATTACCATCTGGGCAGAACTATCTGTGCCGCTTAAGGATTGGCTGAAAAATTTCTCCGGTCACCACTGGACATCAAAAAGTCTTCTTTCTGTACTAATGTTTGCGGCTGCCACTCTGATATTGTATGTATTACCTTATCAACATAGTGACGATCGCCTCCGGAAAACACTTGGTTTACTTTTGATGTTTGCAATACTTGGCACTATCATTACCACACTATTTTTTACGGGTCACCACTTCCGTCTTTTCTAAGCCAGAAAATGCTGTATAATTAATCAATGTTAAACTGGACAATACCGGATTTTGGTGCAGGTATATTGATCCTCATTATATGGGAGGTTTTTTGGAAAGCAATTGGCCTTTGGAAGTCTGCCAAAAGAGGTGATCTTATTTGGTTCATCGCCATATTGTTAATTAACCTTTTTGGCATCTTACCTCTTTTTTATCTTTGGAGGACTAAACAGCTGGAAGGTGTCTTAAAAGATTTCCAAAATTTCTTTAAATCAAGGTTTCAGAAAAAGTAAAATTTAAGCAGCTTTGGGATAGGATAAAAAGATCTAAAATACTGCTTAGCTGTTACCGTCCAGAGCTGAAGGTCACATCCAGCTTTCTCTACAATATCGCCGCGCACTTTTAGAGTTTCAGGATAAGTATCAAGATAGGGATAAGTTTTTGAACTGACGTTCTTTACATGATCAAAGGCATCAACCAGAAAATGTAAGCCCTCCTCTTGGGCTCTTTGTCGTAACCTATCAGCTCCTCGATGAATATTGGCGTTCTCTTTAGGCCAAACCCTGGCATGGTAATCATCTGCCATTGTCTCAGCTATCTCAGGATCGGTATTTTGGTAACCAGCTACTGTCTCGAGCGCTTTTGAAGCTTTAATAATAGCTTCCCACTGCCAGGGTGCTAAATCTTCTAAATCTAAATAAGCAAACATATTTAATCCATCTGAGCTGATTCCTTGGATAGGACCAAGCCTGTCCACCGCAATATAGAAACTGCCCAGTTTTTTATCGTATAGAGGCTGTAATCCTCTTCTCATCTTAGCAGCTTCATTGGTAAACTCCTTAGTACCGAACATTGAACCAGCGTCTCTCAAAGCTCGCATATATTGAGCCTGGAGATTAGGGAAAACAACCGGATAAATCACCTTACCATCCGCCCTTCCCGGTGTCATTGAATCTTTCCAATCGGTTCTATCAAGGGCAAAATCAGCTGCGCCGCAAAACTTGGGATCTTCTTCAAATTGGCATGTATCTGAATTTGTGTGCGAGAATATGTAGACTTCCACTGCCCCTCGTAAGCTGTCACTGAATCTTTCTGCCAGCGACCTATCCCCCGTTACCCTTTGATAATAAGCATGCCCTATCAAATAAAGAGCATTGACATCAGAGGCATTATAATCAGTTGATAATCCTCTTTTTAAGATCACGCCTGGTAATTGATGATGATATTTAAAAGGTTCAGCACCATTTTGCGGATCAGGCCGTTTTGCTTGACGTAAGTTACCGTAGATTAACTGATCTCTAACCATCGCTGGATCATCAGCCATCATTCCCGCTTCAAGGACATCTCGAGAAAAGTCTTGAATATAACCATCTTCTCCACCATTATCTAAACCAGCTTTATATAGAATCAACCCTTCTTTTGTACGTACACTTAATCTTTCCCTCAGTTCAGGTAGCATATACTGATATCATAGGCCTCTATTCATCTCTTGTCAAATTACTATGAGTTAACCTCAATATAAAGGCAGTCTGTAGATTTATACTAGGATTATTCCTGCTGAAAAGTCAAATGGAGCAGGTACTCTTTGTTTCCTGCTCCACCCAGAATTGGAGATTCCATGATTTTCTCTATTCTATATCCTGATCCTGCAGCCTGCAACCTGTCAACTACCTCAGCTTTAACTGCTTCAGCTTTTTCTGTAGGTAAAACACCCTTTACCAAATCCTTCTTTTCTGCTTCATAGTGAGGCTTTAATAAAGCAATAATCGCTCCGTCTGGCTTTAAAAATTTCCTGACCACCGGTAGAACCAGTTCCAGCTTTGTCCACCCAGCATCAATGGTAATCAAATCTATGGATTCAGGTAGTCCTTCTAAATGGAGGATATTTGTCCGCTCCATCACAACTACCCTGGGGTCATTCCGGAGCTTCCAGGCCAACTCTCCATAAGCCGTATCTAAAGCATAAATTTTTTTTGCTCCATTTTGCAGCAGACAATCTACAAACCCGCCGGTGGAAGAACCAACATCCAAACAAACTAAATTTTCAATTTTCAATTTCCAATTTTCAATGGCTGCTTGGAGTTTGATCCCACCCCGGGAGACAAAGTTATTTTCCATACATTTGCAGTGCCTGCTGTAGAAGCTTTTTGTCCTGAGAAAAAGTCAATTGTTTTAAAGCCTGATCTGGCTCATACCAACCTGCCTCTTCCACTTCCCAATCATGATCTTTAGGATCTCCTGATAAATATTTCATCAAAAAATAAGTCACTACTTTAAATATTTTTTCCCCTCCAAGTGTGTAAACGTATTTTGAGTAACCAACTCTACCTAAAATTTCTGCTTCCACACCACCTTCTTCCCTGACTTCCCTCAAAGCTGCTTCTTCGGAGGTCTGTCCGGGGTCAATTAAACCCTTAGGGAAGCTCCAGTGTTTATTTTGGGAATGCTTGGTCAAAAGCACTTGACCTTGACTATTAAAAACAATGCCACCTGCACTAAATTCTCTCTTCATAAATCAATTTTCAAAGCGCCCCTGGCGGGATCTTAACAAGTAAGCTCCGCTACGGCGGAGAACGAACCCACAACTGGCGTGCCCGAGAGGATTCGAACCTCCAATCCCGAGATCCGGAATCTCGTGCTTTATCCATTGAGCCACGGGCACATACTGTAAGCGGAGGCGGCAGGATTCGAACCTGCGAGCCCTTACGAGCCAATGGTTTTCGAAACCATCTCCATAAACCGCTCGGACACGCCTCCAAATATATCCAACCACCTTAATTTGCTCTAAATAATCTGCCAAACCGATTGAAAATACCCCTTAAACCGGATTGATGCCTTATGTCCTTTTCTATTCTTTCTCTCAATTCCAACCACCTCTTTATTTGCTGTTCCGTACAATCCAGAAGGCCAATGCGGCGAGTTACCGCACTTCCATCCGGGTATCTTGTGGCTTTATAGACATAAAAGGTTTCTTCCGCATCAGGATCACCCTCAAAACTCGTAACATTACAGTTACCAGTATAATAAGTAAACTCAATTGTCTCTAATTTTTTCATAACCTGCGCCCTCGGCGGGACCTTTGCTTCGCAAAGCATAGTGCACTTCATTTGCACTATGAGCGAACCCACCAAGACCAGCGCGCCTGGAGGGAATCGAACCCCCAACCACATGGACCGCAACCATGCGTTCTGTCCATTGAACTACAGGCGCAAACAGGAGTATTGTACTATAAAACTAAGCTCGAAAACAGTAAATTGATCGCAGTGGACAATTCGGCAGAGAGTATCCGTTAAAGAGGTGCGGTCGTACCGAATTAGCCCAAAAATTAGTGATGAATATTCTCCAGGGGGAAATGTTTTTGCAAGGATTCTGACCATTTTTCCATCCAAGACTTATAAGGCTTTTCATGAAACGGCAAAAAGCGGGCCACTATCTTTTTAACTTTTTCCTCGTCTTCCTCCCTCAAAACCAACATCAGTTGAACCGGGAATCTAAGCATTGTTTGAATATACAACACCTTTGAGCCGTCTTTTTCTTTAAACCAAAATGAATCTAAAAAATGCCAAAAATAGAAATCCTCTCCCACAGTTATGCCTTGAGTAGAAATTGTATAAGTAATCTCCTTCGGCGGCACAAAAGCTAAGACATAAGCTACAAAAGTAAAGGACAATATCACTCCAATCAGTAAAAACTCCTGAGCCAGAAAAGCAATCATGATTAAAAGTATTGCTAAAATAGCAATAGTGGTGTAATAGGAGCGGTCTTTTTTCCTAAAAGGCCTGGCTGGAGCCTGCCAAGACATCAGAGTTTTAATCTCTTCTGCCTCCATCATCTTAGGCGTGAAAAATTCAGGACGAGCAGATCCTTCCGGGTGCTTTTGTTTATGTGCTTCTTGTTTAGGATGATCCTTAGGCATTTGTTTTTAGTTTAACCTGAAAGAGGTTTTATGTAAAGCGGTGGGGGTGAGATTCGAACTCACGGTCTCTTGCGAGACAGCGGTTTTCAAGACCGCCGCACTAGGCCACTATGCGACCCCACCCTAATGGCGGATAAGTCCACCGAAGCTTTTAGCGTAGGCGGAGAGGGTGGGATTCGAACCCACGATACCCTTGCGGATATAGCTCGTTAGCACCGAGCGGCACTCGACCACTATGCGACCTCTCCAAACAGCTTCAATTTTAACAGAAAGTGAGATTCTTATCTAGCCAGTGTAACAGCCCAAACTTTTTTGGCTCCATGTCTTTTCAGAATATAACAGCATTCTCTTAAGGTTGAACCGGTGGTCCAGACGTCATCAATCAGCAGAATATTAGGAGATTTGGATATTGGGATATTAGGAGAAATAGCAAAAGCATTAAAAATATTTTGTTTTCTTTGTTGGCCTTTTAGCTTAACTTGGGACTTGGTATAGCGAATGCGTTTTAAGCCATCACAATAATCTAAACCCAGTTTTTTGGATAAAATTTGTCCAATGAGTGAAGACTGATTAAAACCTCTGTCATTACCCCTCCACCAATGTAAAGGGATAGGAATTATTGCCCATCCCGCTCCTTGATCTTTCTTAATTTGGTCTAAAACAAAGGGCTGGTATTTAACCCAATATTCAATCAAAATATCTACCAAAGCTTCTGTCAATCCGCGGACTCTACCATACTTTAACTGTTTAATGGCTTCTCTTAAGGAACCTTGATAGATACCCAAGCTCCAAAGTCCATCTAAACCATATCGCCTTTTACAAATCGGGTGGGTTTGACCTCCCACGGCCAGCTTTTCGCAGCGAGGACAAACCAAATCCGTTTGAAGAATATTAGAAATACAATCCTGGCAAAAATAGGTATCTAATTTCTTACAACCAACACATCTTTTGGGGAATAAAAAATCTAAAATTAGGTTCACAGAATTTGCTTTTTGCTATAGTATATGATATAGTACACCTTACGGGGATGTATAGTCTCGACAGGATTGCTCTTTAAAAACTGCAAGCTGTTAAGGATACATTAAACATAAAATATTGTATCAAAACACAAACGCCAATAAATTTGTGCGTTCCGCTGTTGCATTCGTGCAACAAGCACTTGCTCCACAAGTTCGTGTAGCATACGCCTAAGCGGTATTCTGGATGATCCCTTTCAGGCTGGATCGCCAGGATAAGTACCCAGTCTGAATGCAGTTGTGATATCTAATCCATATTCGCAACAAAGAAATTTGGATTAAGCGTTAATCTTCCTGCTGACGGGTTACAAATTAACGCTCAAAAAATACATCAGCTAAGCTTGTAGAAGTTTTAAAAGTCACAATTTTGGACTCGGCTCACAGCCGACATCTCCACAAGATTGATTTTTTGATCCAAATTTGTCATAGTTAAGTTATGACAAACCCCCGAATTCAAATGGAGCAATTAGGGATGTCTCCTAGTAGAGCACGAGCTCAACTTATAAGGATACTTTGTTTACCTTTGCGAAGCGCCTTCACCTAGATACTTGTTTTCAATGCGGTCAAAAGATTGAAAAACTGGAAGATTTTACAATAGATCATAAAAACCCATGGTTGCATCAAAACCCGCAGTTATTCTGGGATGTGGAAAATATAGCATTCTCTCATCACTTATGTAACTCAGCAAAAGCTAGACCAGCAAGTTCTCGCTGTGAAGCCGGGAATCATTGGTGTAATCACTGCAAACAATGTTTACCAGTTACCATGTTTGGTCGAAGAAAACAGAAAGGTTACGCAGCGCTGCGGAATTATTGCAACCCATGCCGTTCTATCCGTCGAAAACTTGGAATGTCGTGGTAACTTTACTCTTTCCCCCTAAGCTCCTGTTCTACTCTTCTTATATGATCTCTTTCTTTAATAATCTTCCTGTGATCAAATTCTTTTTTACTCTTAGCCAAACCTATTTCTACTTTAAACCGGTTATTTTTCTCATACATAGACACCGGTACTAAAGTCACACTTTTACCGGAAGTTTTTCCTATTAAAGAATCAATCTGAGCCTGATGTAACAGTAATTTCCTGGTCCTTTGGGCATCATAGTCCCTATCCGAAGCTTGATTATATCTTGGGATGTTGGCATTGATTAAAAAAGCCTCCCCGTTCAAAACCCTAATATGGCTCTCTCCTAAATCAATTCTCCCGGCTCTAATTGATTTAACCTCAGCACCTGATAGGACAATTCCTGCTTCTGTATGTTCTAGAATGTGGTAATTATGGAGGGCTTTCTTGTTAACAATCTTCATAGCCATCAGTCTTCAGCTATCAGCTTTCAGACTCTAATTATATCAGTCTGATGACTGATAGCTGACGACTATTTCAACTCTACTTGAAATATCTTACTTCCCTCAAGCAAATAGACTTTCTTATTTTTCTCATCTACTACCAAATCTGTGGCTGTAGCAAATTTATCCCCGCTAATTTGACCTTTATAAGCGCCTGTTTTGGTTAAAGTCAAAAGCCGGGAATTACCAGAGTCCAGAAGATATAGATTATCCGTATCGGATGAAACAAAAAAACTCTTGGGATCTTTAATCTCCTTATCCAATCCTCCCAGCGAAAAGTTGTCTTTATCTCCTCTGGTAAACCGCAAAATCTCTCCCCCGCTTTTTAACACATACACTGAAGATTCAATCTGCATCCTTAAAGCCCCGTTAAAATCTACTTTAGTATCCTTATTCAAGTATTCTCTCTTATCCGAGTATCCCTCAGAAGTTGGTAAATACTTCCAGATCTGATTCTTATTTTTATCCAAAAGGTAAATATTGCCGGCAAAGCCGTATATATCGGCAATCTCACCCCAATCGTCGTCGGCCTTAGCGACTGTAGATAGCTTTGAATTGGTAGTATCAATCTTTAAGATCCCCTTATCTACCGAATAAATAAAAGAGAGCCCTCCGTTCAGGGAGGCTAACGGCGCATCACCTAACTGTTCCGACCCGGCCAAAATTTGGTTGCTCTTTTTGACCAAATCTACTGCTACCAAAGTTTTCACCCCAGGATCTAAAAGCAAAAGCTTCCCCGCCGATAAACTTAATTTGTCAGCGCGGAAGTTCTTCTTGACTAAGTCCAAATCCAAAAATACGGGGAAGTCAGATACACTGGACTCTTGTAGAATTGAAGATGATTCCTGTTCTAGTTGTTTTTGAAAATTTTGCGCCTCGGAGTCTTCCGGCTTTAACTTTAAAGCCTTGTTAAGTTTATCCTTGGCCGAATCCAATTTATTTTTGGCCTCAAGCGGATTTAGGGTGGCCAGGCCTTTTGCCCCATTAAAATCATCTTTTGCTTCTTGTAGCATCTGGGTAAATTGCAACTGCTTCTCAGCATCGCGGCTCAACTTAAACTTATACCCTGCACCCAAAGCAATAATAGCGATCAAGATAACTGCTACGGCTAATCTGCCTCTGCCGCTTCTTGGAAAATACCTTCCCAATCGCTTAAGACTAGTGAAGGTATTACTTAAAATAACTTGAAACAAAACGAATGGTTTTTTCGGATAATCTTCACTAACCTTTTGTTCTGTATGTTCTATATGATTCTCTTGACCTATGACTTCAGAGGGGAGAGCTGAAATTTCCATATCCTCTTCTGTAACCTCTACTACCAAGGCGGCTAAACCTTGATTTTCTAAATCAGAGTCTCGATATTGAGATTCCTCCTCCGGCGCTTCGGAGGGGGAATGGGAAATTGATTGTGAAATCGTAACCGATTCGTTAATTTTACTCCCCACTTCTTCCTCAAACCTTTCAATAGGCAAACTTAATGATTTTTCAAGCTCTCCTCCCAAAAACGTCACCAAGCTAGTGGTAGATAGGAGTATCCTATCGCCAAAAGATACGAACCCGGAAATTAACTGAGAAGGCGCGCCTACCGATAAAAGGGGTGATAGTTTTTCTCCTCGTTTTAGGTAAACTTCAACTTGCCCTTTTCCAATAAGGTATAGCGCTTTACCGGAAATGGCTGCTAAACATAAATCAAAATCATTATCCTTCGAAAATTTTTTCTCAGCCTCCTTAAAAGTCGCATTTAACTTCTCCGCTGCTCCTCCCTCAAGCTCAAAATAGAAATCTTCAAGTTCAGAAAGGACGATTCTTCCCTTGGTAAAGGCATCATCACATCTCAGTTCTAAAACTGCAAGAAAACTATCCCCGTCCCTCGTTGAAGAGGTCGCTTGAGCGGCTTTTTGATCAGTATTCAGTCCAATAACTTGTGCTATCTTGAGCTTCATCACAATATTCCCCAAGCCAAAACAATGAGTCCAATTGCAAAACCGGCATGAATTATCGAAAAAGCTTTAAGGATCGGTGACACTTTTGTAATCAAAGTTTTACTCATTAAATCCACCTGTCTGACAACTATTAAAGCAAATATAGCGTAAAACACTAAAATTATCAAAATAGCAACTTTTAATAACATCATAGTTATTTCAAAATCAAGAGTATCAGTCGGGGTGGTGGTAGGCATCTCTCCCCCTTCCGTAAATTTTATGCGCTTCGTCTAAGATAAAATCCGCCACATGGTGCGGCCTTGGCACAGAGTGGAAGTCAATATTTCTCGAAGCACCTGCTGTCTGGATAAAAACATTTCCGTAATGAAAAATAGAATTTAAAATCCCACCCATGGAAGAGGCCGTATCTTCGATATTTCTAAGAGGGGCTACATCAATATTTTTAAAAAGTAGTGAGTGAAAATCTATATCAACAAGGTTTTTCTCGGTCACAATGTAGACATTAAAATACCAATTCAAAAAGCCTTCAAAGGTAATTATTAAAACTAACAGGTAATTAATGATTAGAAATACTATTTCAAACGTTTGAGGAATTGTTGACAAATCCAGGTGAAGAAATTGAAAAACTAAAGGAACAAAAAATGGCACCAAAAAAAGCAAAACAGCAGGGATGATCCACTTTAAGTTGGTGATCGGATGGGCCCGCAGAAGTAGAAGTATCTTCTCGTCATTGTCCTGGCCTTCAAAACTGCAATCTGTGGGATGTTCTACATATGCGGTAAACATTAAGCTCAAGTATACTACTTCTTTTCCACATTAAACAGCGGTCCGACTATGGCAATATTGGCAGGCGCTCTCACATTAAAGAAATTTCGAAACTCGGTGGCATTAAAACTCTCAGACCTACCATCGCCCGAAATTGTCACACTGGTAACCATTCCTGAACCGAAGTCCGCCGATACGGTTACTTCCGAAACACTGTTAAAAGGTGTTCCCCCCCTGTTTCTTAGCTCTTGTTTGACCCTTTCAAAATCCCAGGTGTCTTTTCCTTCCGGATTCGGCTTATCTGTCTGGTATAAGTGTTCTGATAAAGAGCTATCCCGCTTTGTCAGCATAATCACATTTACAATATCAGCCACCTCTTCCGATTTAAGCCAGGCTGATTTCCCGTACTGGGAACGGAAGCCTTGCGCGGCATAAAAACAAGGGGAATCCTTATCGTAGGCTTTTGAAAAAAGGTCACTGAAGTTGCCAATATCACCCTGAGTGTCTCTGACTCTCTTCGTAAAAGACCTCGCTCCCCAACCGATATCGGAAGCGGAATAAGTATAACCCCCATCGGTTGAAGAATACCAGGCAGAAATCGGCGATCCTCCTGACACTAAAGTTTTACCCTCGGTGGATTTGACTGCTTGCTCCCAATTTCCGCCTTTACTGCCACCTTTGTAGACCTGACAGGCTTGGGTGGTGCAAATTTCTTTCGAACCGTTATTGGTATAAGACAGGGCATAAGAACGGGCAGCAATAGCCTGAGCTTTGAGTGCCTCCATTGGCCAGGAATCCGGCATCTCATATATTCCTAAAAGATATTGTTCCAAAGGCATGGAACCATATCCTTGGACTGAAATATTTATATTCGGCCTAGTCTCAAAATTAAAGTCTGCAAAATATGCCCTCAAAATATCTTCATGATTTTGGCCTGCCTGGGCCCTGCCTAAAACCCCGTATTGATTCATGCCGACCCGGTGCGGAATCCCAAAAGTAAAGAAGGCGTAAGCCGGCCTAAATCCAGGATCTAATTTTCTATCATCGGTACAAAATAGCGGGCCTGCGCCCAGCGATGTAGGCAGATTCAAAGATGCCTGCCTTTGCGCGATTATTTGTTGCTGTCTGGCGGAAAGTTGGGCAATTTGCTTACTAAGATCTGCTTGGTATGCCTTGGCTTTGCTGACTTCACCGCCAATAAATTTGGCATTTTTATCAACCTCTTCCTGGAATACAGCCAAGCGAACCTTGTCCTTTTCCAATTTCTCTTTTTGGGTCAAAAGATCCACGACTTCGGCTGTGATAGAGGAAATAATTTGACGATCTTCTCTGGTGACAGTTTGGCGGTAAGAGAGCTCCCTAAATAGATCCCCTGCTTGAATAGAGGAAAAAATTATCGTTAGAGGATCTGTCAGATATGAACGAATATAGTAAGCCTTGACTCTAGTCTCCAAAAGGGCTTGTTGTAAGGCTATCTTGTCCTCTCTAACATCTAAATCTTTTTGTTTTTGTTGGATATTCAAAGACAAGTTATCTAAATTGACCTGGATTTGATCTAACTGGCGTTTTAAGGATTCAAGTTGTCCTTCTAGAGGTTTGGTGGCGGAAACAGATAACTGCCGGGCATGATTTAGCTCATCAATCTGTTTTTGTAAATCCTCTATCTCATCAGCATTAACAATTGGTAGTAAGTAGTTTGTAGTAAGCAGTAAGGACAAAAAGATTAAAGATACTGCGACGATCTTCTTAACAGAGGGCATGTTCTCAATTCTACCATTGCCAGCTACAAACTACCAACTACTAGCCACTAACTTCTCTTTATGCTAAGCTGAAGGTAATGTCCAAAAAAGTCTTTTATCTGACTACTCCCTGCTGAATATATTGACGGATTAAACTTTGATAAGGCACATCCAATTTAGCTGCCTTTTCCTTAACTTTACCAATCAATTCTTCAGGCAACCTAATAGAAATTAGGCGTTTGGTTCTCCTAAGATTAGGAAACACTATCCCTCTTTTGAAATCTGATGGTTCAAAATATTCAGAAAGATTAAGGTTTGCCCAAAAATCCGCTTCTTCTGATTCGCTTTTAAATTTAGGAACTACCAGTTTCTTTTTCATACAATCCCACCTCCTTCTTGTTAATATCCCTGGAGGAAACAATTCTGATTTTATTCCCTCGCACGGTAAATATCTGATAAAGCAATCTCTTGCTTTTTGTTTGACCAATAATTAAAAACCTTTCTTCAACCAATGAGTGTTCTACATCTTCGTTTTGCACATTATTTCCATCAAAGAAAACCTCTTCCGCTTCTTCCGGTATAATATTATGCCTCGCTATATGGACAACATTTGCTTCATCCCATTCAAATCTAACGATCTTCCCTATTTTAGCGATAGCCATTCTATATATACAATGTATATACAAGTATAAAATAACTGCGCTGGCTTGTCAAGGTCTATTTTTTTTAATTCATCAAAAATCTTGAGACCAACGAATTTTGTAAAGCAAAATTAATTACGGAGGTGTGGCATGAGCAGACCCTAAATCCTAAAACGCGCTAAGCCACAATTATGTAAACAAAACACTAATTGTGGTAATCTTAAACTTAATGTCCAAAGTTTTCATTCTAGTTATTTTATCCCTCTTTTTGTTGCTTTTTGAGAAAAACTTACAAGCACGAGAACCTGTTCCAGTCGTGAATCCGGGACCAATCATTAATACTGAACCTACTGAACCACAAGCTGCACCTGCTACCGACTCTAATAATCCACCACCTGAACCTGTCACAAACTCAGGCCCCACCACTACCCAACCCACTACTAATACACCTCTAACAAACGCTGGCGGTCCATCAATATCAGCTATTGGGGACCTTTCTGTTGGAGAACAAAAATCAATAGAAATCTCAGGACTTAATAATAAGCAAAAATATGTTTGGAAAGAATCTAAACTGACCAATGTTTTTCTAAATCAGTTCAGAAACCCATATACTGAAATACTTTCTAATTGTTTTATTTCTGATGACGCCGGCAAGATCCAAAATAATATTGGCCCTTATTTAAGACCGGGTATCTATCGTTTAACTATCTCTACAGCAACCTCTGTACCAGACGAATGCAAACCTTCAGGCAATCCTATATCCTCTCAAGAATTCAGCGTTGGAGGAGAAACTGGCACAGAATGTTGTCCTTCAATGTTTCCTTTTTATGACACGGGAAGGGATACCTGCAATAAAGACGCCGTCAACATACCAAGTCTTCCCCTAGGTCTTCCATCAGGACCTACAACAATACCTACTCAATGCAAAGCTGCTGGAAATTATTGTGAGCCGGACTCGCTGAAATGTTTTAAAACTAAAAGCTTGGTAGTGAATTCAAAGATATGTGTGAATCCCGATGACCCGAAATATGACCCCAATTTTGATAAGAATAAATATGCTATATGTCCACTTGCTGGAGGAAAAGTAATCATCGGTTGCAGTGCTGACCCAAATAATCCACATCCAGGTATTGCCACGGCTATTGGCTGTATTCATACCAGTCCGGTGGAATTTACCAAAGATTTAATGACCTTTCTTATCGGCATTTCCGGGGGTCTGGCATTTTTGATGATGTTACTCGGAGCATTCCAGATGCTAACCTCTGCCGGGAATCCGGATACTTTGGCTGCAGGAAAGAGCAGGTTAACCAGCGCGGTGATAGGGCTTTTGATAGTGATTTTTGCTACTCTTTTGCTGCAAATTATCGGATTCGATATACTAAAGATACCCGGATTCGGGAGATAGAACATTTATGGAAAAATTAGCTTTACAATTACCCGGTGGGAATACCATACCTCCACCAACAGGTTTAAAACCTGACTTTCAAGACTTGGCCAGTTTAATAACTCCCCTGCTAAACATTATCTTTTACTTAGCTTTATTCCTGACCTTTTACTACCTGATTTGGGGGGCGCTGTCTTATATCATGGCCCAGGGCCAAAAGGAGAATCTGGCCAAGGCCCGGGCCAGGATCACCTGGGCCCTGATCGGGCTGATGGTGACGCTTTTAGCATTCTTTATAGCCAAGTTTATCGGCGAAGTATTTACACCCAAAGGAGGACTGCCATTCTAATGAAGTTCAAAGTTGTCCTATGCTTACTACTAACTACCAGCTACTTACTACTAATTCCTCCCGCTTATGCTGCTTGTGTTGAACCGGGGATAGGTGTCAAAATCGGGGAATGTTTTGGCTTTGGGCAATTCACATCTTTGGGGGATGCCACAAGTTTATTAGTTACTCCCCTATTTTCTTTAGCAGCAGCAGTAGTCATCCTCTATTTTCTCTGGGGGGCTTTTAAATATATCACCGCCAGAGGACAAAAAGAAGAACTGGCCGCTGCCAGACAAATACTTATTCATAGTATAATCGGGTTTATAATACTTATGTTCGCATTCTTAATCCTGCAATTTTTGTTATCTTCTTTGTTCGGGATTAGCGGCTTTCTAATCCAAGGTTAATTTTGTTCTCTATAAATCAAGGCCCACCGACTCCTGGCCCGGCAGCCGGTCCACCGCCGGCTCCACCACCAAATCCGCCTCTAATTCGTCCCATAAAACCTCTGATCTGATTTCTTCCAAAATAAACTGCTGCACTCAGTCCGCCAAGAATGCCTACCTCTAATATCCTATCCCAGGGGAATCCTCCACCACCGCTACCGATTGTTTCCTTGGGCGCTATGTAAGTGGGCACTGGTTTTGGGATCCGGGTAGCAGTGGGTAACGCTTGAGCCGTAGCGGTCGCTTTGATCTCTGCCTGTCTTTTGCCCAAAGCTTCAAGCCTGATCGCTTCCGCTGTGGCTGCAAGTTCAGCTGAACGATTAGGTGTTGGGGTAGAGGTAGAAGTTGGGGTAGGACTCTGTGTTGGCGTGGATGTCCTGGTGGGAGTGATGCGCAAAGAGTTAATTTGCTCAGCGATAGCTGTAGCTGTTGCATTGAGAGCTTCCAGTTGTTTTTCTTTTCCGATTCGCTGTTTCTCTTTTTCAAGTTGTCCTGCCGCAGCGGTAACAGTGGCCTGGGTATTTGCTATCCGGGTAGCCAAAACGTCAGGTGTAGGTGTAGCAGTCGGCTTTGGAGCAACAGTCGGCGTTGGCGTACCGTCTGCGGCACTAACGGGTTTTGATCCCTGATCAATCCCCAAACCCATCGCCAAAATCACCAAAGAAGCTCCTCCTGTCAGAGCGATTCGTTTTCCCAATTTTTCCGCTTCCAAGTTCCTCATAATTTGAAGCGAATCATAGCATAATCACCTTCGTTTTGTCAAATTATAGGCTACTTTATTGGCATCTTTTTAATTACTGTTGTATAGTGATAATATATATTTCGATGATTAAAAAAAGCTTGATTCTGTTAAAAACTTCTCTTCTCTTAGTAATTAGCCTATCCTTTTTAATAAATACCCCTGTTGTTTCAGCTATGCAACTCGGAGCTGGCGAAAGATGCGGCCCCAACTCCCCGAGTCCCGGCATACCCTGTATTGATGGATATGACTGCTTATTTGATCAAGCCTCAGGTTATAACCTATGTCTACCATCGCCATTTAGTTCAACCTTTGGCAAAATTGAACCCCCCGATCCGTTGAAAGGCTTTTTAGCAAAGGATCCCACCGGAGCAGGGGCAATCAGCCAGTTTTTATCTAATTTTGTGGCCTTAATATTCTCTTTAGCCGGAGTAGTTTTGGTCTTGATGATACTTTGGGGAGCATTTGACTGGATGATTTCCGAGGGAGACAAAGAAAAGGTAGCAGCTGCCCGCAGTAAAATCATCCATGCGGTGATCGGCATATTCCTTTTTGCCGTGGCTTTTGCCATTATCCAACTGCTGGGACAATTTACGGGGTTTAAATTTTTTGTTGGACAAAAGTAATGACTTGACAAGTGCTTTGTGATATAGATATAGTTAAGTTAGAGATGAAAAAATTAGCATTTCTTGGTTCCACAGCTTTATCTCTTTTAGCCCCTGTACAGGCTTTTGCTCAGGATGCTCAGGACAAGATTCAAATAGAACGACCTAAGGCAGGATTTGTAACACTGGGCAATGCCATCTCCAACATATTATTCCTTGCTTTCGCGATTGCCGCTCTAATAGTCTTAATCATGTTAATAATTGGCGCCTTTGAATGGATTACCTCTGGCGGAGACAAGGAAAATGTGGCCAAAGCCCGCAATAGAATCATCAACGCTCTTATCGGTTTGGCTGTTTTGGCAGTCGCGTTTGCCTTGGCTAATGTATTTGCCCAATTCACAGGAATAAACCTTCAAAATCTCACCATCCCCAGCCCAAATCCCAGCGCCTCAGGGCTATAGCTTAAAAACCCTCTGATAGGTTGATCTTCAAAACTAATAGTGTTAATTTTAAAGTATGGGACCAGAACCGGCCGGTTTGACAGAACTCGAAAATCTATTCGGCAATATTATTTCCGTGATAGTGGGACTAGGGTTTATCGCCATGTTAGTCTTAATTGTAATGGCCGGGTTTAAATACTTAACTTCCGGCGGAGAACCCAAAGCCATTCAATCTGCTCACCATACTCTTATCTGGGCGCTTTTGGGGATACTTTTTATGGCAATCGCCTGGTTAGTCCTACAACTAGTTTCTAATTTTACCGGAATTGATGTCACGGTATTTGATATAAAAACCCTCTGCAAAGATGCCACAGGAGGCTTGTCATTTTGCCCATAAATCTGCTATACTTTTATTTATGCAACTAGATTTTCGCATTGAAATATTTAAAGAAGGCAAACACTATGTGGCAGTGGCTCCTGAGCTTAATGTTTCCAGTTTTGGCAGCACCCAAAAAGAAGCTAAGAATGCACTCCGCGAAGCAGTAGAGCTTTTTTTAGAAGAGTGTAAAAGAATGGGCACGCTGGACGATGTATTAATTGAAGCCGGATTTAAGCCTAAAAAGAGACAGTGGCGCAGTAACGACCCCTTGATAACAGAGCGTATGGCTTTGGGAATTTAAATGCCAAAAATTGTCCCTCTTAATTATAAAAAATTAATCCAGATTTTTGAGAAAGATGGTTTTCAAATTTCCAGAACAAAGGGTGATCATATCTCCATGACAAAACCGGGGGTCATTCGGCCGCTTGTCATCAAAACCAGTCCACATAACGTAGCGGTAACCCATATCCGGACTAATTTAACCACAGCAGGAATTTCAAGAGAACGGTATTTTGCATTACTTGAAAAGGTCAAGTGAAACTTGCAATAGGTTAGTTGTTTGTTTTACTGTTAATATAGAATCTATGTTTGCCCGAATCTTTGCCCTACTGCTAACTACCAGCTACCTATTACTAGCTACCCCTGCTTTTGCCCAGACCCCTTCGACAAGCTCAGGGCAAGCTGCTACCCCCTCTGCTATCCCAGCTACCAACTACCAACTACCAGCTACTATCCCCCCCACCTCCCCTCTCTATACCGACCTTTTGGTCAACAACATGTTCCATACTTTTTCCTGTCTGGCTATCGGGCAGTCAGTCATCGGCCAGCCCTGTTTAACCTACCAGATGACCAGAAATGCCCAGGGTATGCTACAAGGAGTTCCGGTGCTTTCCCAAGCTAATTTATCCGGAGGGACCTTAGGGGCTGTCACTTCTGTCATAGGAATGTTGTATGAAAACCCGCCTGTCCGGACGGCAGATTATTTGGCTTCGGTTGGCACCGGCCTAGGAATTGTTAAAGAGGCAAAGGCCCAAGGAGTAACCGGATCAGGGGCCGCAGTCTTAAACCCCATCTTAAAACTTTGGCAAGTCTCCAGAAATATTTCGTATGTCATATTAATCCTCATTTTCTTAGTAATCGGGTTAATGATAATGTTTAGAAATAAAATTAACCCCCAAACAGTCATCACTGCCCAAACAGCCTTGCCCGGACTGGTCATCGGCCTGGTTATGATCACCTTTTCCTACTTTTTCGCCGGCCTGATTTCCGATTTTGCCTTTGTAGGAACAAACATTGTTGGTTATTATTTTGCCGCAGCTCAAGGAAAGACAGATGATGCAACGAGGGTAAATTTGGTACAGCAAATCTCACCCGAAAGTGTTTTAAGTATTTTCAGTCGTTTTACCGGTATTATTAATCGAGATAATGCCACAGATGCCTTAAATTCTATTTGGAATGGGTTTGATGATAACGTTAAAAACACTCTTAGTCTCTTAATAGGAATTCTGGTAACTCAATTTGTTTCTCCTTTGGCTGGATTTGTCCCGCCCCCTGCAGGGTTATTGGTAGGTCCAGCACTCAGCGTAGCTGCAGGAGGAGCTGTAGCCACTTTTCCCACCTTCTTTTTAGGATTAATATTAGGTTTTATTGCCACACTGGCATTAATCTATGCCATGTTAAAACTAGCATTACGTTTGGTTAATAGTTATATAACGATTATTTTTTTGACATTAATCGCGCCGTTTCAATTCCTTTTTGCTTCCTTACCGGGCAGACAAGGAGTTGCCACCGGCTGGATGTTAAACATATTGGCTAATGTTTTAGTATTCCCAACAGTCTTAGCCGTATTTTATCTTGTAGCATTTATCCTGGGACAATCTTTCGGCCCGCTTAAAGTTTCCCAGTTAAATCAAACAGGAGGTGGTAGTTTCGTACCTGTGGCGTATGCGCAGGAGAAATTTAACATTATAGGAAATAATACTTTTCCTTTATTCGGGGGAATGAATTTAGAATTTATCAGGGTTCTTTTGGCTTTTGGACTTCTCATGGCTCTTCCTACTATTCCGGATATAGTTGTAAAAAGCATTGGCAAAGCCGGTCAAGCAGGGCAAATGATCGGGCAAGAAATCTTCAGCGGTGCCAGAAGTGGCCAAGGATACTTCGGCAGAGCCACCGGAGCAGGCTTGGGATTTGGACAATCTGCTAAAACAAGTATTTGGGGAGAAAAACAGTTCTCTAGAAATGCGGAGGGGAACTGGGTAGTTACTTATGGAAAGCCTGGTGCGATTGATATATTTAAAGGACGAATCGATATGAATGCAAAGCCCGACGGCAGATCCCACCCCACCGGAACAGTAGGAAGTTAGTCCTTATAAATAAGATTGGGGTCGGGTCGGACTATCTGCTTGTCTCGCGCGACAAATGCTTGACGAACTATTGGAGGTATTTTTTCTCCCTGATTCAGTATGTTTTCTTTTTCATATTTGTCTGTTTTTGAGTTTAGAGTATACCAGAAGAATCCTTCTTCTCTCATAAATTCCAAAAGCCCTCTTCTTCTAACAGTTTGTAAGGCTTTTTTTACATCCGAACGCATATTTGGATCATCCCAAGTTTCTTCATTTAGCAGTGCTCGTCCTTTTTGTTTTTCCGTATCATTTAATACTTTAGAAAGAATCAAAGCTCCTTCCTGAGCTAATCTGTTTCTTTCGTAATCCCTTAAAATTAAGTACTCCGCATCCATCATGCCAGTTTCTAGCATTCGCAAGGACTGTTCGCAAGCTATTTCAGGAGAGTAACCTAACCTTTGAATAATACCCCGTTCTCCTTTAGCAATAGATTCTCTCATCAGCCTTCTGAAGGCATACCATCTTAAGGTATTTTCATAAGCATAGTTTCGCGGTGCATTGCCAATCCGATTTTCTTCCACTTCTTTTTCTACTTTAAGCCAGGTGACAAAATTTTTAAAAGTCTGATATGTAATTTTATAAAATTCATCTGATTTTATCTTCGCCCTAGCTGCCATTGTGTAGTAATCAATATAAGTCAGTTGCCTGACTCTTTCCACTTCCGGATCGTTGAGCGAGCGTTCCCCTGATCGTACTTGGTTCATAAAACCGACGTATTGACGTGTGTACTCTAGGCCTAAACTAAGTTTCTGCACGTCTTCTGCTGCCATGCCACGAAGCCAATCAGCCACTGTATATGCCCCATCAAAAGGCTCAATTAAAAACCCAGGGGTGAATTGGCCTTCACCCAAACTTCCGCCGGTCAAGGCTTTCCTAGCCTTATAAGCTGCTGCCTGTGCTCTGGCATTTTTAGGCATGTCTGTTGGATCAAAAAATCTTTGTTTGTGATATTCAACCTCATTTCTTCTTTTGATAAAATTATTTAAACCCCAAATGCCGGGAGCGCCAAGCCCCCACACTCCTAAAGGAAGAAAGTTTATGCCTGCAAACGGGATGTATTCTACAAATTTAACGCCTCCGCTGGTGGACATATTGTATTCTGCCTCAGTTACCATAGTATTCTCTGCCACATCTCCTTTATTAACTACCCTCATCCTATCTTCCATTACTCCAGGTTCACCCCAATCATCAGACATGGTAAATAAAGAAACAGCCGGTTTAGGTTTAGGCACCTGTTGTCCGTTTATTGTTATCATAATAATATTACCTTTCTCGTCTCGCTCCGGCACAATTTTTCCATCAACATCACGTTCATAAAAAGGGTATCTGCCTTCCATAAATTCTTCTGCGGCCCGCCTCATTTCCGAAAACTGAGCCCTTCTGCCTCTTTCCAAATATTCATAAATTTCCTTCTTGTAGTCAGCGAAGGGAAGACCGGGAGCAACTTCTACCCCATATTCTGCCAACAACTCCCCAAAAGCCTTAATCATAGAGTTATCCAAAACAGCATGCGACCAGACAGGCCATCTGCCATTGACTAAACCTTTAGCTTTATACGCGTGTGTGGCTACAAACTGACAATCACGTAATCTTTCTCTTAAATCTTTGGCTGCCTTCCCTAAAGTTTGATTTGCGGCAGTAATTTCAGTCTGATCGCCGGAAAGTTCAGCCCGGTATTTGGCTTTGAACGCCTGACGCTTCACTCTCCTCAAAGGTTCTATTTCGTGTTCTTCATCTGCAATCGCCTTGGCTAACCGAGCCTCGATGACATCCGAAATGCGCAAACTTTTCCTCTCCGGATCTACAATAATAGCTTCACCATTAGCATCTTTCTCAACCTCCACTTCGTGTGTTTGGGGGTTTATCCTCCCTTTAATAAGACCCAACAATACACTGGTTTCATCATCAGCTAACCTGCCGGTATACTCTCCTGCTTTTGGACCTTTTGGCATAACCATCCTAATTCTCATTCCGCCCAGTAAAGAAGATTCCATTAAAAATATCGAAAAGCTTCTGGCCAGTTCAAAACCAAATCTGGCATCTTCTTTGCGTCCTTTCTTAAGATCTTCAATCCTAGCCTTACTTTCGTCATCGCTCGCCTCAGGCAGATATGCTTTTTCATACATTGCTTCTCTTTCTTCTTCTGTTAAAGAACGGTCGATGACTTTTGCCGCTCTGTCTATCTTTATCCGAACTCTATCCCAGCCACTTGCATACCACTTCGGCAGGTGGTCTTGAATCCGGTTTTTGTTATAATCTCTCATCCAATCCCAGGCTATACGGTCACACTCTGTTGGATTGCCGCTTTGCTTTGCCTGATCAAACCGTGCCAAAGCATTTGCACAGGTTTCTGCAAAATAGCTGTTCTCTTGACTGAGCATTCCCATTTGTTGCCTTATTCTGCTCCTTATGGCTTTCTGTCTGTTTGTTACTCTTGTTGCAACAATCTGATCTTCAATCCATCTTTTGCTCTGGTCAGAATCAGGATCCGCAAGACCTTGCCGCAGTTGAGCACGGAGGATATCTTTGTGTACCTCTGCCAAGTCAGACAGCTCTCCATCTGATAATGGCCGCCGTATACGCTTTTCTATCCTCTCTATCTCCTGTCTGGTAATAAAATCAAAGCCGTCTTCCCTGTCCAGCAGCTCTTTCGTCCCACGAAAAACTGCAACACGCAAATCATGCCTTCTTAAAGCTTCCGCATCTCCGGTCGCTGCAATCCTTTGCCTGACTATATCTCCAGGGTCTAAAAGCAACCTTTCTAAAGGATCATTAGCACTGTATTGCAACTTGTACTCATCTCTGAGTTCAAAAAAACCCTTATAGGCCAGCCTTACATCTTCTTTGTTTTCTTTTGTAACTTGTTCACTTTTTTCTGGGTCTGCTTTAGCTAACTTTGGATCGACAAACAACTCCGGAAAAAGATCCTGGTTATTTGCAAAAATAGTTTCTGTAAAAAAATCTCGGGTTTCAGCCTCCCCCATCAATTTTTCTTGTATTTTTGCCCGATAGTCTTTTATATCCCCTTCTTCTACCTTATCAATATGCCAGTCATGCCCTGTCCA
>Ga0155157_133_pt2 | contig 22048 bp, 17 predicted proteins | sample RifCSPhighO2_01_FD_106125 | JGI IMG/M metagenome (GOLD analysis project Ga0155157, IMG submission 106125) | Candidatus Daviesbacteria bacterium RIFCSPHIGHO2_01_FULL_40_11
TACCTACTGCTACAACATTTTCAGGGATATCCTCTGTCACAACGCTACCAGCGCCTATTGCAGCCCCCTTGCCAACCGTAACACCAGGCATGATTATGACACTTCCACCAATCCAGACATCATCTTCCAAGGTAGCACCGTAAATTTGAGTATAAGGACCAATTAAGACTCTTTCTCCGATATCTGATTGTCCTCTTAGAACAATTCCACCATTTAAATGGACTCCGCTTTCAATTACCTGGTTTCTATCTAAACAATAAAGTGGTGGAACTATTTTTATATCTTTTCCAACCCGCTCCTGTCCTAAAATATTCACCAATGCCACCTCTGCATTGTATAACTGATTAAACGTAGCATTAAACTCCTTAAAAGCCTCAAAAGCAGCTATTTCTTCTTCCTTAGAATCCCCACCTCGATAGCTTAGCAACTTCTTTTTGTAAACTTCTGCTTCTTCTCCTTCAACTACCCTGGCCGGATTACCTACCGCGACCGCTCCTGCCGGAATATCCTTTATGACTACACTGCCCGGAACAATAATTGCACCATCCCCTACTTTTACCCCAGGCAGGAGGATAGAACCTCCGCCCATCCAGGCACCCTTCCCTATCTCTACATCTTGTCCGTTATTGGTATATATTTGACCGTATGGACCTACCAACGATGATTCTCCAATCTGTACCTTACCCCTCCCACTAACTATCACTCCAACATCAAGAATGACCCGATCTCCTAAAAGTATTTCAGTTTTGGAATCAAGGTATACCGGGGGGACTACTTTTATATCTTTTCCTACTCTATCTCCCCCGATAACTTCTGCAAGAGAGGTCTCTGCATTTTCTAAGCTGTCTCGAGATTCATTAAATTGTTTTAATCGTCTATATGCGGCTACCTCTTGTTCTCTGGAACCATTAGATAAATCTATTCCCATGAGTTTCCTTTTGTAGAATTCTGCTTCTTCTCCTTCAACTACCCTGGCCGGATTACCCACCGCGACCGCTCCTGCCGGAATATCCTTTATGACTACACTGCCCGGAACAATAATTGCACCATCCCCTACACTGACAAGGACCATAGCTCCTCCACCAATAACAGCATCTGCTCCTATTTTGATATCTTCCTTATAGACGTAACTCCTTTTTTCAGGTTTTAAATCATGGTGTATTGTATGAACCTGCACTCGCGGACCAAGAATAGCACCGTTTCCTATCTCCAGCGCGCCTCCGTCACCGAGAAAAGTCCAAGCACCAATCTTGACATCATCACCGATAGAAAGATAGTGTCCATCCCTGAATCGAAAAGGCGGTGTAACCTTAATATTTTTTCCGGTTTTTCCAAGATATTCTTTAAGTGGCACTTCAGCACCGTAAAGATCCGTGAAAGTGCTGTTAAAATGACTATATTTTTCATAAGCGCCAACTTTGCCCTTTTTTACCTCGGGGGTTGTATTGTTAATCACGTGATTTTCTACTTCTGGCATTTTTGTTGTTTGAGGATACCTTCTCATTGATAAAACATCATCCTACTGCTATTTTATCATTTTCCCCGATTTTAGATGAAACTCTTTTTATACTATATAAAGTTAAATGTCAATCATAGACCCTGCATGCTAGTGTATAATACTCCCCATGGCTAATCCTTGGATGCTTATTAAAAATGGTCGGCAGGTAAATTTTACTCCTATCTTTCCTTCAGTTTTTTTCCTGCTTGATAATTTTGCTCAAAGTCAGCCCGAAAAAGAGGCAGTTGTTTTTGAGGATCTGGATCAGAACCAAACTATTTCCATATCTTACGCGGAGCTTTTTAGATTAACCAAACAAGCAGCTAATTTCTTAAAAGCAGAGCTGGGAAATCAAACTACCTTCTCCTATGCCTTCACAAACGCACCGCAGATTTTGATTTTGAATTTGGCAGCGATGATTTCCGGTAAAATCTTTGTCCCCCTGGAAGTAAAAAGAGACTCCCTGGAACAAAAAGTCTATAAACTTAAGACTACTGAAGGCAAATTATTATTTGTGCCTACCGAAGACACCGAGGCAAAACAACTGCCGAAATTGATCCCCGGCCTGAAAATTCTTGCCTTACCTGCTCTGGCTGATTTTAAAAAGAAATTAAAAAACCTCCCAGCTGAAATTAGCGATCAAACTCCTTTAGATAAAGAGTGTCTAATCCTTTTTACTTCCGGCACCACCAGTCTGCCAAAAGGGGTCAGGTTAACCCAAAAAAATCTTTTGGCCAATGCCGAGGGTATCGGTCAGTGGTTGAAGTTTAATAAAAATGACCGTTTTAATATCATGATGCCTCTTCATCACATCAATGCCATCACTTTTTCTCTCACCACCCTGCTTTCCGGCGGTACGATAATCCTCTCTTCTCGCTATTCCAAATCACACTTCTGGGAAATTTTGGCCAAACACCGCTGCACTGGCGCCTCCATTGTACCCACTATTGCCTATGATACGCTGTCTGAAGAGGAAAGCTTCGAAAGGTACAAAAACCGCCTGGCCCAAGTTCAAAGAATCCAGATCGGTTCTGCTCCGGTTAATCCGACAGTGGTGGAAGAGTTTATAGCAAAATACAAAATTCCCCTGATTCAAGGCTATGGCCAGACAGAAACCTCACTTCGCTCAAGCGGTGTGCCAATGGAGTTGTCCGGCAAACAGTATCAGGAGGCAATCAAACTTAATACTATCGGCACTGAACTAAGATGGACTAATGTGACGGTCTTAAGGCCAAACGGCCAAGAGGCCGAAGAAGGCGAAAAAGGGGAAATCTGCATCAGAGGACCGGTCATTACTGAGGGTTATTTGAACAATCAAAGCGCCAACAGAGAAGCCTTTGCCTACGGCTGGTTTCACTCCGGGGACCTGGGTTATTTCAAAAATTTATTCGGGAAGAAATATTTCTTCTTAACAAGCAGGATAACGGAAATTATCAAAAAGGGAGGAGTGCTAATTTCACCCCTGGCCATCGAGAACGCCCTGCTGAAAAATTACCCCCAGCTTAAACAGGTGTTTGTGGTAGGCTTCCCTGATCCGAGACTTGGCGAGGACATCGGTTTTGTTTCCACTGCCGATGAAAAAATTGTAAGTTATGTCTTGGAAGATGCTAAGTTGAGTAAAATTCCTAATCTCTCGCCTTACGAGAGTCCGATAGCCGGTTTGTCTCTGCCGCCCTCAGAGCTGCCCAAAACCTCCACCGGCAAAGTGCAACGCGGTCAAATAAAAAAACGCTTTGCTGCTAACCTAAGAGCAAATAGCCTAACCATTACCAGCTCTCCAGATTTCAATTTCCGCTTAATCAAACCGGAAGAGACTAAGGTCTTAAAACAGGCGGTCAAGATCAATAACCAGGCCTGGGGTAAAAATTTAGTAAGCAGTTTGAATGAATTTGTGAACCGAGCCACAAACGGAATTTTAATTGGCGCTTTTGACAAACAAAATAAGCTGCAGGGAACCATTAGTGCCCTGCAGATGACCGAAGAAGGAATCAAGTCAGGGAAAAAATGGGCTGAAATAACCGGCAATGGAACGCTTGAAACCAACAACCACCAAGGCAACAGTATCTTGTGTGTGGCCATCTCCACCTTGTCTCGCTCAAACAGTAAACAGTCTAATCGGTACCCGGCAAAACCTAAGTTCTCTGAGCAGGAATTTAAAAAATATCTTGCATCCGACCAAGATTACGTGGTCCGTTTTCACCGTAAGGCAAAAGGAGGGTTTTCCCAAGGGGCAAAGATTATTAAAATCCTACCTCACTCCCGCCCGGAAGATAAAGAGGCTCTGGGATTTAATCTGCTGATGAAATACCCTACTTCACAACAAAAACCAAAGGTCAACCCTACCTCTTCCTACGGTACCCAATTGATTGAGGCAGCGCTACTATACGCTTTCTATCGTCATTTTAAAAATGTTTATGTCTTAACCCGCCCAGCCCAGGCTTCAAACTATTTCAAAAGAACTTAGCCTCAGGATTATACTTGGCCTTCCAGAACAGAAATAGCAAGATAAACTACTAAAACTCCTATCAAAAGCATTATGGTCTCCCAAAAAGCGACTTTTTGGTTATCCCGGTTATGGATCTCCGGGATCAAGTTTGCCAAAGCTATATAGATAAAAAAGCCGGAGGTTAGGGCCAAAATAATCGGTAGAAGCCTTTCTACGCTGTCTTTATACAGATAAATTAAAATAGCTCCTGCTAAGGCAGCCAACGAACTAAAAAGGTTAACCAGCAGCACCTTTTGCCTTTTAAGACCTTTGTTCAGCATTAACCCAAAATCCCCGATTTCCTGGGGAATCTCATGGGCTGCCACTGCCAAAGATGTTACCACCCCCAAAGGAATGCTGATTAGGAAAGTGGCAGCAATAGCCATGCCGTCGGTAAAATTGTGCAGCGTATCTCCTATCACCACTAAAGGAATGACCGATTTTTTCTCTTCTGAAGGGACATTGGTGTGATCGTGGTGATGATGGATAAATCGCTCCAGAAGAAAAAATGTCAGTATGCCGATCAGGATCCACAAAGGCAAATTCATATCCACTCCCAGCTCTTCCATATGTTCTGTAGCTTCAGGCAGCAGATCAAAAAAAGCAGCGGAAAGCAGCGCTCCGGCTGCAAATGAAGATAGATAATGAGAAATGGAAAGAGCAAATTTTTCCCTAACTAAAAGCAGTATCCCCCCAATTAAAGACACCACGCTGCCTATTAAAGTAAAAATGATAATGTATGCTAAAATCCCCATTTTTAAAGCAGCGGATCTATGGCAGCTTGGAAGGCAGAATATGGTTGAGCGCCAACTATGATTTGACCCGTAATAGTACCTGATGGGTCAGATCTTCCAATAAAGAAACTGGGTGTGCCGGAAACTCCAACGGCACCACCATCAGTAACGTCCTTTTTAATCTCTTCTGTAAACTTGCCTGAATCAGCGCAAACTTTTAAGTTAGCCTGGTTTAGTCCCAAATCAGAGGCAATTTCGTAAACTTCATCTTTGGTTAACCCATTCCCATTAGACTTGGTCCTTTTGAAAATTTCATCGTGAAATTTAAAGTAAGCGCTATCTCCCCCTTGCTCCCTGGCACAGTTGACGGCATTTGCTTCAAAAGTAGCCATGGGATCATGAAAAGGTAAAGGGTAATCCCTAAAAACCATTTTAACTTTACCGGTATCTATGTAATCTTTTTTAAGTGACGGATAGACCTGATCAAAATGCCTCTTGCAAAAAGGGCATTCATAATCCGAGAATTCTATCAAGGTCACTTGGGCATTTTTATTTCCTAAAACCGGATCATCATCAACCGATACTTTGGATGAAGTAGGTTGCTGTGGAGGCTGCCCCGGGGCTTGTTGGGGAGCTATAGAGGGTGCAACAGGGACATTTGCCCCTGTACCGGCTGTCCTGGAACCTATCTTAATAATTCCTCCGCTCATTAAAATAGCAATAGAGATCAACATCGACCCTAAAAGTACTGCCACAGGGGTAGTTAAAAAGGAGTTTGAACGATTCATTATATCCTACAGTCTAAAGATAACAGAAGTTTCTGTCAATAGTTCAACCCATCTGATATACTCCCCTCATTATGATCGTAGAATCGAAAAAACGACTCCTTCTTATTCAACCCGTGCCTGCTAGTAAAGACATAATCTCTAAAGCGACGGTCGGTGGGAAACTTTATCCCCTGGGACTTTTTATCCTTGATGCGCTTACACCAAAAGAAGAGTGGGATGTCGAGATTGTCGACGAGGGGAGAAAACGCTTTGATATAAAAAGGGTAAACACCGAAACCTTTTCTTTGGTAGGCATCAATAGCTGGACCAACCAGGCGCCTCGCGCCTACGAGATCGCCGATGCTTTCCGACAACAAGGTGTTCCAGTAATCTTAGGAGGGCCTCATCCCAGTGCGCGGCCGGAAGAAGCCCTCCGCTATGCGGACAGCGTTTGCATAGGTGAGGCGGAGAGCGTCTGGGCTAGAATCCTGGCCAATGTGCGCAGCGGAGGTTTGCAACAAATATACCAAGGAGACAGGATTCCGCTGGAACAAGTCCCCATCCTTCGTCACCCCTTAAGGGATAAATACGCCTACGGTCTCATCCAAACTGCTCGTGGCTGCCCCCACAATTGTGACTTTTGCTCAGTGACATCGACCAATGGTGCGGTTATCCGCTATCGCCCCATTGCGGATGTGGTGGAGGAGTTCCGAAATATTAAACAAAAGTTCGTACTCGTTGCGGATGACAACTTTATCGGCTCAGGGCGGGTTGGCCAAACACGGGCATTAGATCTTTGCAAAGCCCTAGTGGATCTGCGCCAGCAAGGCGTACGCAAGTTCTGGGGTACCCAGGCAACACAGAATCTTGGCCAGGATGATGAGCTTCTCGAGTGGATGCACAAGGCCGGCTGTCGTATAGTCCTTTTTGGACTGGAGTCTGTTAATAGACAGGTCATCGATGAAATAGATAAGGGTATCAATACTATGGGCGATTACAAGATGCACATCCAAAATACACAACGCCATGGGATAGCAGTTATCGGTTCCTTTATCTTCGGCAGCGACTCAGACTCTCCTAACGTGTTTGATGATACTGTCCGCTTTATTGAAGACTCCAGGGCTGCGGCGCAGAACCTAAACATACTCTGTCCGCTTCCTGGGACGAGGCTTTTTGACAGGGTTTCCCAAGCAGGACGCTTACGTTATACAAATTTCCCTGAAGACTGGGAGAAATATAATCTTAAACAGGTCGTACTGGAGCCGAAGAATTGTTCACCACTCGACCTTTACATAAAACGGAGAGAGGCCGAATACCAGCTCAATAATAAATTTTCGCTCTTGAAACGGACAATCCGTACCTTTTGGGAAACACGATCCTTGTATGCTGCTGGGATGGCCTTGTTTTGGAATCTAGGAGGTAGCTTGCGTATGCGTGACTATCGAGATCAGATCAAACTACTGGAGGAGGAAACGGAGATGATCGCGTCGAACATGGTCTAGTTATATTGGTTTTGGGCTTTTTCTAACCCTTTTTTCAAAATTAAATCCAGCGCTTTTGTTGCCTGTTTAATCATGTGTCTGACCGGTCCGCTCTCAGGGCGGGTAAACGGTTCCAGAACAAACTTTTCAACAGATATACTCCGTCCCTTATGTTCCCCGCTTAAAGTTCTTAAGTTTCCTATTCCTAATCTCACTCTTATGAACTGATCTGTCCCTAAAGCAGCAATAATTGATTCTACTCCATGATGACCTGCGCCAGCACCTCCAAGCCTTACCTTAATTTTTCCCAGAGGAAGATCCAGCTCATCATGGATAATGATAATATCCTCCGGCGCTATTTTGTAATAACTGGCAAGCAACTTCACAGCCATGCCGGAATTATTCATATAAGTCTGCGGTTCTGCCAATAAAATGTCTTCTGAATTCAGTCTTCCGACTTCCGCTTTAAATTTATTTTCATATTTCCAAAACTTGCTGTAGTCGGTAGACGGTAGACATTTCTTAGCATATTCATCCACTACAGTAAATCCTAAATTATGCCTGACACCAGCATATTTTTCCCCGGGATTACCCAAACCAACAATAAGTTTCACCTTCTTATTGCCTCCAAAATCTCATCATGTACTAAACCATTAGAAGCTACAATTTCCAATCGTCCCTTAGTCCAATCAGGTTCATTGCCTTCAAAATCGGTCACCTTCCCGCCGGCCTCTCTGACAATTACCGCCCCGGCCACAAAATCCCAAAGCCAAGCCTGACAAACAAACGCATCCAACATCCCCCTCCCCACCAATGCCTGAGTGGCCACACCAGAACCAAAAGAATAAGGGTAGGCAATCTTATTAATGAGGAGATTGATATATGCCTCCATCTTCTCTGGTCTTCTCTTTTTGTGCCCAAAATCCAAAGTACAAACTGCTGCACCTAAAACATTTTGTGTGCTTACATTAATCTTCTTCCCATTTAGATATGCGCCTCTTCCTCTCGTCGCCCAAAACATTTGCTTGAAACCTATTATGTAGATAGCTCCTAAAATAGGTTTGTTGTTTTCCAATAGCCCGATAGAAACGGAAAAATAAGGGATTCCGTGGACAAAAGTAATAGTTCCATCTATCGGATCAACAACCCAGGTATATTTTGAGCCTTTATCTATCTTGGTATTTTCTTCCGCAATAATGTTATGTGTCGGAAAATTCTTGGTTAAAATTTTAACAATTGTTTCCTCTGCTTCAAGATCAGCTTTTGTTACAAAATTGCTTTTATCCTCATTTTTCAAGCTTAAGTCTAAATCCTCGCCAGAACATTTCCGTATTACTTTTCCAGCCTCTATAGCAGCCTGTTTGGCTACTTTTAAAAAGTTATCTTCCATAAATTTTGGACTTTTCTCACCAACCTTTATCTATTATTAAGTGTTTCTATTGAAAAGTCCATTACGAGATTTTAGATCGTAATGGACAAATCGGCAGATAAACTAAATTAACATAATTAGGTATGTACCTATTTAGTCCAAAACAAACGGTGCTTTGTGACCAGACGAGCCATTTTGTTGTAATAAGTACATTACCTCTTCATCTGTCACAGCTTCAAATTGATGATAAAACTGACCCACAGCCGCAAAGTACTCCGGTGTATGCAAAACTACCAGCTCGCTAACTTCCGGTCTGAGCTTCTCCAAAGCCTCCTCGCTGGCCACCGGAATTGCCAATATGACTTTCGCTCCGTGCCTTTTAAGATATCTAACAGCAGCCAGAGTTGTCGACCCTGTTGCTATCCCATCATCCACCAAAATGACTGTTTTATCATTAAGTTCTAGGGGAGATTTTCCCTGTCTGTACAACTGCTCTCTTCTTTTAACCTCTTCTTTGACTTCTCTAATTTTCAATTTTAAATTTTCGATTTTCAATTCCAACTGCTTTAGCAATCGGCTGTCCCATACTACCTCTCCATCAGGATCAATTGCCCCTAACGCCAGCTCTTCCTGAGCGGGAGCACCGATTTTTCTGGTCACCACCACATCCAGAGGCAGGTTTAACTTTTTAGCCACTACCGCAGCCACCACTACCCCGCCTCTCGGAATACCCAAAACTAGATCAGCTTGTATATTTCTCATTCTATTCGCCAGCAACTGCCCGGCTGCGATACGATCTTTAAAAATCTTCATTTCTTCTCCCTTTAAGACGGAAGGAGGCTGCCCCCGAACGCAGCGAGCTCTAGACGAGCCGAAGGCGAGCGTATCCGAGGTCGCCACGGCGACCGCAGGACGCTTGCGTTAACGAGCAAGTGAGCGGGGTTGCCGACTGAAGTGACTTAGTCGAATAACCCCAACTGGGGAGCCTCTTCTGCTTCCTTAGTAGTTTCTTTCCCGTGATCCCAGATCTTCACTACTCCATAAACTCCATCATATCCTGGGTCAATCACCAACTCCCCTTTCCTTACTTTGTCCACTCCTTCTGCCACTTTTGGACCCGATATTTTTGCTATTTCTTCTGTATCAATCTTAGTTAATATCTTAATCTCACTTCCCAAGGAAGTTGTTAACTTTTTATATTCATTTAGCACCCTTTGGGCTGTTGGAGCAGTCCCGAATACCTCTGCAATAATCTGAAGAAGTGGGACCAGCATCCTATATCCGGGCCTATCAAAACTCTTACTCTTCACCACCCCATTTTCCCTAAACTCCCCCAACTCCCCAACACTTCTTCCAGCTAGATCCTCTACTCTTTCCATTACTCCCACGGTCAACCCCCTGCCGCAAACCGGGCACTTGGTACCTTTTGCTTTAGTATCCTCAGGTGAATATTTCACATTACAGCTTCTGTGACCGGTGTAGTGGTACTTTCCCTCCTCCGGGTAAAACTCGATCGTCCCGGCTATCTTCTGTTCTTTTATATCCCTGAACATCCCTGAATACCCCGATTCCAAACTGCCAGCAAAAACCGTCGCTTCCCGGCCTAAATTAGGCAGCGAGTGAGCATCAGAACAAGATATAATTGAACGACTATCCAACTCTTTAATCCGCCAGTTCATGGCCGGATCAGAGCTTAACCCGGTTTCTATTGCGTAAATATACTCTGTTAAATCTTCAAAACACTCTTCCAACGAGTCATACCCGGACTGCGAACCAAAAATACCAAACCAGGGAGTCCAAGCATGAGCCGGAATAAATATTGCATTTTTTTCTATCTCTAAGCATATCCGCAGGAGTTCTTTAGAAGGAATCCCTACAATCGGCCTGCCGTCGGAGGAAAGAGTGGCGCGTTTGGCAAGCAAGGCCTGTTGCAATTTTCCTGCTGATTCAAACGAGGGCAGGAGAATTATATTGTGGATCCGACGGACTGAGCCTTTATGAGAATAAATAGAAGCCACCTCAACCGTCAGAACAAATTTAACATCCGATGAATCATGAACCATGAACCCTGACCCGTCTTCTTCTAATTGACTTTTTAGCTCGGCAAACCACAGAGGATGCAGACAATCTCCTGTCCCCAACACACCAATCCCTTTTAACTTTGCCCATTCCACCAAATTAGGGACATTTAATTGTTGGGAGCAGGCCCGGGAGTACCTGGAGTGGATATGCAGATCAGCAACATACGCCATGCCCGCATTCTACCATATTTTATATGCCTGTATTGATAAGAAAACAGGGGTGGTCGCGCGAACAATACTTTGTATCCAGACGAGCCAAGCGACACGACTCCAAATCACTGCTGCTTTATCTTTTAAACTGTTGTCCGTGCATCTCTATCAACTCTTTAACAGTTGTGGCATCCTCAGCTCGTTTGTCAGAACCTCTGAATTTAACCAGTCTAGGAAACCTCAAAGCATATCCAGGCTCCGATCCTTCTTTTCCAGCAGTATGGACCGGGGATCTCGTAATCTCATCTGCCAATACTTCAATTACAATCTCCGGCTCTATCCAGACGCTGGGGGTGAGTATTGAATTAACCCTGGCCGGCTTATGATCCACTTTAATTTTATCTGCTCTTTTGTGAATCTCTCTCCATTCCTCGTCCGTTAAACCTGTGCCAATTTTAGAAACCGTCACGAATTCGTCTTGCGACTCATCGTAAACTCCAACTAGAAGAGCGCCAGCTCCAAACTCTGACCGTTTCCCCCTACCAAAAATATATCCTAAAATCACACAATCAATCGTATCTTTTAACTCCCCTGCCGAATGCCTTTTCAGTTTCACCCAGTTAAAATTCCTGGCCCCGGCTTCATATTTTGAATCCGGTCTTTTAACCACCAACCCTTCCAACCCTTTAGTCAAAGCATCATTAAACAGCTCATTCATCCGCTCAACTGAGCCGGTGATCTCCCCCGGCTGCGGGATCAATATTTCCTTGCCGGAAATTACCTCTTCCAGTTTCTTAATCCGTCCCTTAAGAGGCAGGTCAATTAAAGATTTGCCATTTAAATACATAATGTCAAACACAAAAGCTTTTAAAGGCAAGCTTTTTGCCATCTCGACAATTCCATATTTTCTTCTTCTTTTAGTGGTTTCCTGGAAAGGCAAAAATTCATCCGATTCGGGGTTAAAAGCCAGCGCTTCGGAATCTAAAATGGCTGTTTTGGCTTTAACTTGTCTCCTGGCTCCCTCGATAATATCAGGAAACATCAGAGTTGTCTCTTCCAGGTTTCTGGAGAATAACCTAATCTCATCACCTTTTTTATGAATTTGAACACGGAATCCATCAAATTTCTGTTGGATATGGGCCTCACCGTTGAACTTTTCCAGGACTGCCTTGGGATCAGGTAACCGCTCAGCCAGCTGCGGTCTGATTGGCCTACCCACAGTCACATCTAACTCCCGAACTCCCTGAATTCCCCGATTCCATAAAGTTTCCGCAATTAACCCTAAATCGGAGGTTTTATTGTATGCTCCTTCCAGCTCTTTCCTGTTTTTCCGATCTCCCAGCTTTGCCAGGGAAAAACCGTCCAAAACCGTCGGGTCTCCTATCCCCAAGCGGGAGGCACCCAAAGGAATTCTAACCAGATGCTTTGCAGAAACAGGATCAACTTTTTTCAAAAGTTCTGACAAGAAGTTCAACTTCTTCTCAACCGTCCCTTCCCCGGTTGTCCCGGCAATCTCAGCCAAAATATTAAATACATCCTCCACTCTTAACTTTGAACTTTGAACTTTGAACTTTGAACTTAATCGTTCTGTTATCTTCCCTAAATCCCCCACCTTTCCATATTCTTTTAACACCTCTTCTCTTTTTACACCAAAGGCCCTGGCTATAGACTCCGCCACTAATTTTTCACTCATTCCGATCTCGATTGGTTCGTAAAAAGGGGCCACCCGGCCTTGAATCAAATAAACCACTTTGGCAATTTCAGAAGATTTAACTTTAGAAAAAAGCTCTGCCAAAATATCAATTAAGGCTAGACGGGAAGAAGTTTGTTCCAGTTTTTCAAAATATCGGGTGAGTTTAGAAAAAAGCATGGTAATTTGTAACGAGTGACAAGTCGGGAAGTAACAAGTTATTTTATCTTGTTACTTGTTACCTTTACTTAACTTGTTACTCTTCAAGATTGTAATAGATTCCTAAACTATTGTAAAATAGCCCTATGATAACCTCCGAAGAGGAACTAAAACAAGTACTACCTCCACCAGACAAGAAGAAAGAGTTACAACCTAAATTTCGCCGGATGATAGATAGGGTTTTAGTAAATGATGACCCCTCTAAAAGAGAAGTGGCTGCCGAAAGATTATCAGAGATTTTGACAACAATAGTAAATGCTTTTGCAGAAACAGGCGAAAAAGACACTCTGATCAAAAATTTTTTTAATAAACAGGGCTTTAAAAAAAAATTAGAAAAAACGCTACCTCTTCTTAGAAGATTTAATATTCCTGCCACGCTTATCTTTATAGACGTTGACCATCTCAAACTATTTAATGATACCCAAGGCCATCTAGAAGGAGACAAAATGCTCAAGGGCGTAGGAGGTTGTATTACTGATTCAACCAGAACCGTCGATTTCGCTGGCCGCTTTGGTGGAGACGAATTCGAATTATGCGCAGTGGGAGCAGACCTTGATGGAGCTGAAATTATAGCCCAACGCATCGAAACTACTAATAGGGAAAGGGTGTCAAAAATCTTCTCTGATTACCCACATCCACAAACATTAAGCATAGGGATAGCTGAGCTTATGCCTGATGATACTCCAGAATCCTTGATAGAGCGCGCAGATCAAGCTATGTATCAAGCTAAGAGAGAAAGAGATAGGATAGTCTCCGTTAGAAAAGATCCCCAATCAGGTAGGCTGGATTTTAATATTGTTACCCCAAACCATTCCACAACATCTTCATAATGACATTACTTAAGGACATACACTGCTTTGTTGGTGCCGCCCGATTTTTAACTAAACCCCTTTGCAATTTCTCCTAAGCTCTTCAACAAATCTTATAACAGGCTGGAAAATATCCGGCTTTTCGATTACCAAAACTTGATGCTTTGCTGCAAAATCCTCCAACAACTGCCCATTTGAACCCGTCACGAAGGCTACTTTTGTCCCGGGAGATTCTGCCAAGATACCGTCAATTAATTCGGAACCCATCATATTCGGCATATTGTAATCAGAAAGGACAGCGCATAGATGAACCCCCTCCAGTTTTTTCTGCTTTACTGCCAAAAGCGCTTCCCGAGGGTCTTCCTTAACTACAACCTCGTAACCAGTAGAACGGACCCACGCTCCCATCATCTCCGCCAATTCTCCTTCGTCGTCCACTACCAAGACATAGCCGCCGCAATCTTTTTCTACTTGCATAGCCTACACCCCAGTATACCCTAAATGTCAAGACAATTTTACTTGAGGACATAAACCGCTTTTTTAGTTCCCCCTGATTTTTTAACCAGGCCTTTTTGACGCAGAAATTTCAGTTCCCGGAGCACCGTATCATCTGAAAAATCCGGGAAAATTTTCCTAAAATCCTTATTGGATAAACCTTTGTGCCGGTGAATATATTCCATAATCATCATTTGCCGTTCATTTAACATCAACTGCTGCCCTAGCTTATCTTTAATCCTGGCATCTACGGAAATCCGCTGCACTTTTTCTTTCACCCGGTTCAGTTCAATCGCCACCCCTTCCGTAAAATACTCCAGCCAGGGCGTTAGATCACGCTCGTGGGTATCCAGCACCAGCTGGTTTGAGACAGCTTGTAGCGTTAAGTAATACTGCATAGGGTTTTCATCAAAATATTCTTCAAAAGAAAAAAATTTTCTAATGTCGTATCCATCCAGAAACAAAACTAAGGTGGCTACAGCCCTCGCTACCCTGCCATTGCCATCCACAAAAGGGTGAATCCTGGCAAGTTCATAGTGTATAATCCCGGCTTTGATAATCGGGTGGACTTGTTTTCCCTCATCAGAATTGATCCAATTGACTAAATCTTCCACTAAATACGGCACTTCCACGGCCGGAGGCGGGGTATAGGAAACTTGCCCGGTTTTGGTATTTTTGATCACCACTTGCCTGATTCTAAATTGCCCGGAAGTTTCCGGAGGTAAAATCTTTTCGGTAGTCAGCTTGTGCATCTCTAAAATAGTCTCAATGGTAAAGCTGTAACTTCCTGATGAGCCAATTTGGGTATAAATTCCTTCAATAAACTTTAAAACATTTCTATAATTGATGATTTCTTGTACATCTCTGTCTCTCGCAATTACCTCTTGCCCGTCTAAAACATCCCTGACTTCTTCCGGGGACAGCGGGTTTCCTTCCAAATGAGTTCCATGATGAATAGTTCGCTCGATTGCTTCTTTTCTAAATTTTGCTTCCCAAGCAGGAACTAAGGGAGCATTCATGATAATCTCACGAGCCGCTTCCACGATCCCAATAGCTTTTAAGATCTTGTTAGTGATGGAATACTTAGGGATAAACATAATCCCTATCTTCCCATATTTCCCGCAAAAAATCTAATCTCTTCCAACGTACTCATCCCAACTTTTGATTTGCAGATCTGCCATTTTTTTGGAAACCAGGCTGGAAACCAACAGCTCTGCTGCCTGTAAATTAGTTATCAAGGGGATAGACAAATCAACACAAGTCCTTCTGATGATAAACCCATCGGTTTCACCTTTGCCGGAACGGGGTTTGGATATATTTATCACTAAATCAATGCCACCTTGTTTTAATAGGTCCAAGACTGACGGGTGACTACCTTCTGAAATCTTGTAAACTCTGGTGCTTTTAATATCATTCCCGCTTAAAAACTCATGGGTCTGCTCTGTCGCATATACCTTAAACCCTAAAGAGGATAAATCTTTTGCTGAAGAGAGCAAATTCAGTTTATTCTCCTCCCCTCCAATTGTGAAAAGCACACCTTTTTTGGGGATCTTAAAACCCGTTGCCAAAATAGCTTTAAGATAGGCTTCTTTTAGGTCATCACCAAAGCAAGCCACCTCCCCAGTTGAGGACATCTCCACCCGGAGCCTGGGATCGGCACCTTTAATCCGGTTAAAAGAAAATTGAGGAGCTTTTACTGCCACATGGTCCAAACCCACTGTTTTGTAGCTTCCCCAAAGCGCTTCCCCGAGCATTGACCTAGTCGCCATCTCTACAAAGTTAAAACCTGTTACCTTTGATACAAACGGGAAAGACCTCGAGGCACGCAGGTTCAACTCGATGACCATAATCTGATTATCTTTTGCCAAAAATTGAATATTAAATGGCCCGTTGATGTTTAGTGCTTGAAGGATTTTTCTGGTTGCGTCTTTGATCAGCCTTAAAGTTTCTAAATACAACTTCTGGGGTGGCAGGACAATTGTTGCATCCCCTGAATGCACTCCTGCATTTTCAATATGCTCAGATATTGCATAAATTAGAAGTTTTCCTTCATGGCCCACCCCGTCTACTTCAATCTCTTTGGCACCTTCCACAAATTTGGAAATTACCACGGGATGTTCTGCGGATATATCTGTAGCGCTTTTTAAGTGTTTCTTTAAATCATCGCTTGAGAATGCCACATTCATGGCAGACCCTGACAACACATAAGAAGGCCTAATCAGAGCGGGGTAGCCAATTTCCCTGGCAAAGGTTATCGCATCATCAAGAGTTTTCAAACTTTGCCAAGCCGGCTGCTCGATCCCCAATTTATCCAAAAGTTTGGAAAATTTATTCCGGTCCTCTGCTCTGTCAATATTTTCCGGAGAGGTACCTAAGATTTTGTAACCTGCTTTGAAACAACTCATGGCCAAATTATTGGACACCTGACCCCCAAAGCCTAAAATCAAGCTCGCCCCTTGTTCAATATCATAAACATCACTAACTCTTTCAAAAGTTAGTTCCTCAAAATACAACTTATCTGCCGAATCGAAATCCGTTGAAACTGTTTCCGGATTACAATTTATAATAATTGTTTCCAAACCCCTATCTCTTAGAGTTTTCGCAGCTGTCACACAGCACCAGTCAAATTCAACAGAGGATCCAATTCTGTACGGCCCGGATCCTAAAACTATTGCTTTTTCAACTTTTAACTTTGCACTTTGAACTTTTAACTGTTCAGACTCTTCCCCATGATATGTCAAATACAAGTAATTTGTCTTTGCCGGATATTCTGCCGCCAGAGTATCTATATGCTTTACCTTAGGAACTATGCCATTCTTCTTCCTAAATTCTCTTACCTTTTCTTCTGTAGTTTTACCTGCTTTGGCAATAATTTTATCCGAGAATCCCAGTTTTTTTGCCTTAGATATTAATTGAAAATTGAAAATTGAAAATTGAAAATTGCTGAGATCCTTCTCAAATTCCACCATCTCTTTTATCTGATACAAAAACCAAGGGTCAATACCGGTGGCTTTGTAGATAGTTTCCACAGACTCACCCTTGGCAAACTTTTTAGCAATCACAAAAAGCCGCTGGGTGGTAGGCAAAACTTTAGTGTCATCTATGCCATTTTCCAACAGACCGTCTTGACCAATTTCCAGCATTCGGATTGCTTTTTGCAACACTTCGGGAAAACTCCTTCCAATCGCCATTACTTCTCCAACGCTCTTCATCTCAGAACCAATTTGCTCTTTTGCCCCCACAAATTTTTGCAAATCCCACCTGGGGATTTTTATCACAATATAATCCAAACTCGGCTCAAAAAATGCTGAGGTAGATAAGGTGACACTATTTTTTAGATCCGGCAAGGTAGTACCTAAGCCAATTTTGGCAGCAATGTAGGCCAGTGCATACCCGGTGGCTTTGGAAGCCAGGGCAGAAGAGCGGGATAACCTAGCATTAACCTCGATTACTCTGTAATCGTTATTCTTAGGATTTAAGGCAAATTGAATGTTGCACTCACCCACAATCTTTAGATGCTCAATCACTTGCAAAGATAATTTGCGCAAGAGGTGGTATTGGTAATTATTGAGCGTTTGGGATGGGGCTACCACAATACTCTCACCGGTATGAATACCTAAGGGATCCATATTCTCCATATTACAAACAGTAATTTTATTGCCAATGTTATCCCGCACCACTTCGTACTCAACCTCCTTCCAGTGTTTTAAATATTCTTCAACTGCAATTTGCGGTACCTGCCTGAGGGCAAGCGTCACTATTTTAATAAGTTCATCTTTGCTCCTCACGACCCCTGAACCCAAACCCCCTAAAGAAAATCCGCTTCTTACAAGAAGCGGATATCCCAATTCAGTGGCAATTTTTAAAGCTTCATTGAGGGATCTGGCAAACCCTCCTTTTGGAACTTTAACCCCAATTTTTGAAAGTTCTTTGGCAAAAAGTTCCCTGTCCTCGGTTGCTTCGATACTTTTAACAGGAGATCCCAGGACTTTTACTTTATGCCTTTTAAATACACCAGCTCGCTCGAGCGCCAGGCCACAATTTAAGGCAGTCTGCCCTCCAAAACTTAAAAATATTCCATCCGGTTTTTCTTTCTCAATTACCTTTTTTACAAAATAGGGAGTCACCGGCAGAAAATAAATCTTTTTGGCCAAACTTTCCGATGTTTGAATTGTGGCAATATTAGGGTTAATTAAAACTGCCTCAATACCTTCTTCTTTTAAGGCTTTTAAAGCTTGGGAGCCGGAATAGTCAAATTCCCCGGCCTCTCCAATTTTTAATGCTCCTGAACCTAGAACCAGTACTTTCTTCATAATATTTACTTCCTGTCATCCCGCCAGATGGCGGGATCCAATTCCGATCGTAACTTTATTGATTGGATTCCTGCATTCGCAGGAATGACAATCACACATAATCCAAAAACTCATCAAACAAATACCCTCCTTCCACCGGGCCTGGGTTGGCTTCCGGATGAAACTGAACTGCCATAAAAGGCTTATTTTTGTGCCTAATCCCTTCATTCGTCCCGTCATTTAAATTTACAAACCACTCTGTCCAGTCTTTATCCATGGATTTCATATCTACCGCAAAACCGTGGTTTTGAGAAGTAATAATAGCTTTTTGGCTTATTACATCTTGGACAGGCTGGTTTTGACCCCGATGGCCAAACTTCAGCTTAAAAGTTTCCCCTCCGGCTGCCAAAGATAAGATTTGGCTGCCTAGACAAATACCGAAAGTGGGAACATTTGCTGCAAGAATTTGTTTAACATTTTCTATAGTCTCTTTGGCTTGTTTTGGATCACCCGGGCCATTGGAAACTAATACTCCATCAAAATCCAACCTTTCTTCTAGTGGATTAAGATCCCAGGGAACTCGCGTTACTCTCACTCCTCTTTTTATCAAACTCCTGACAATATTTTCCTTTGCTCCGCAATCAATTAAGACTATGCTTTTCTTACCCGTTCCAAAAACTTCCACCTTTTTACAACTGACGTAAGGCAAGATATTTTCTTTATTCGGATCATATATTTCCTCGACTTTGAACTTTGAACTTTGCCGCCTTTGGCGAGCCTCGCCTCTGGCGGGAACTTTGAACTTTATCCTACCAAGCATCACCCCATGTTGTCTGAGTTTAGTTGTCAACTCTCTGGTATCAATCCCCTGCAAAGCCGGAATACCTTCTTCTTTGAGCCATTCCCCTAAGGATTTCTTACTTTCAAAATGCGATGGATGGTCAATATAATTTTGGACAATCAAACCTTTAACCTGTATCTTTTTTGATTCCTGAAACTCTTTCCCCGGTACTCCGTAATTTCCCTGTAAAGGATAAGTTAAAACCAAAATTTGGCCAAAATAAGAAGGGTCTGTTAAAGATTCCGGATAACCTACCATGCCGGTATTAAAAACCACCTCGCCTGAGGTGGTTACCTCTTTCCCAAAGCTTCCTCCTAAAAAAACTGTCCCATCGGACAGAATCAGTTTCCCTTGCATATATTTCTCCTGTCATCAAATCCTGCCAAGAATTAAAGCCAGTAATGCTTCTCTGATATATAAACCATTCTTCGCTTGAGCAAAATAAATTGCATTTGGGTGACTGTCCAACACCGGATCAATTTCATTCACCCTGGGAAGGGGATGCATTAGCTTCACTCCTTTATCCAAATACCTCTTAAAAGAAGCATCCAGGATAAATTTATCTTTGATCTTCTTGTATTCCTCCAGATCCTTAAATCTTTCTTTTTGCACTCTGGTTTGGTAAAGGAAATCCGCTTCCAAATCCTCCGGCAAATGATCAAATTCTGCGTATTCCACTCCTCTGCTTTCTAAAATCTTCAAGAATTCATCCGGCATTTTAAGACTAGGGTGAGAAATAAAAATTTGCTTAATTTTAAAATGGCTGAGTGCCAAAGAAAGCGCATGAACGGTTCTGCCGTATCTCAAATCACCCATCAAAGCTACTGTTATCCCATCAAGTTTGCCGGCTTCCTTCATCATCGTATAAAGATCCAGCATGGTTTGAGTTGGGTGCTGATTAGGTCCGTCTCCAGCATTTATAACCGGAATTTGTGCAACTTCTGCTGCCTTTTTAGCAGATAAAGGCTCGGGGTGTCTGATGGTTAAAACATCGGCATAAGAGTCCATAATTCTGATTGTGTCTGAAAAGGTCTCACCTTTACGAATCGAGGTACCCTCGGGGTCACTGAAGCCAATTATTCCCATGCCTATTTTTTGGGCTGCAGATCTGAAAGATTGTTCTGTACGAGTCGAAGGTTCAAAAAATAGTAGCGCGGCAATTTTACCCTGGGCAATGGTGTAATTAGACCGGTCGCTTTTAACAAAAGCCGGATCAAATCTTTTGGCAGTTTTTAAAATAAAAAGTAACTCTTCCTTAGAAAAATCATTTATATCGATAATATCCCGGCCCTTAAAGTTTTTCATTTTTTTCAAAAAAAATCCGCCCATTGGCGGATCAAAATACTATTAAAATTAATTCAGAAAAGCATTTCTTAAGCATAACCTTGAGATATTTTAATGCTAGATGTTTTTCCTGTCAATCCCTGAAAAAATCAGTGGCTTTTCTTTAGCAACCACAATATTAGAGCCTTTTGAACATGAAGTCTGTTTTCAGCTTCCTGGAAAACCACTGACTGAGGACCATCAATTACTTCAGCAGTCACTTCCTTACCCCGGTAGGCCGGCAGACAATGCATAAAAATAGCGTCTTTTTTGGCATATCCCATTAAAGAAGCATTAACCTGATAATCTTTGAATGTTTTAATCCTACCTTCTTTATCTGTATCCCCCATACTAATCCAAGTATCAGTTACCACTACATCAGCTCCTGAAACAGCTTCTTTTGGATCCTCGGTTTGTAAAATATTGGCATTATACTCTTGGGCCTTTTTGACAATTTCTGAATTCAAAGAATACCCTTTTGGCGATCCGCACTTAAAATTCATCCCCAACATTGCCGCCCCAAGACACAAAGAATGGGCTACATTATTATCACCATCCCCTACATAACCGACTGTCAGCCCAGATAAATCCTGATACTTTTTAACTTCCCAAACGGTAAATAAGTCCGTAAGCGCCTGGCACGGATGCTCTAAATCAGACAAGGCGTTAATCACCGGGATGGTGGAGTTTTGGGCAATATCCACAATTGTCTGGTGTGAGTAAGTTCTGGCTGCAATAATATCTGCCATGCCGGAAAGAACTCTGGCAATATCTGCTTCCGACTCCCGGACACCAATACCGGTATCTCGCGGGTCAAGGTATAGAGTATTTCCCCCAAACTGTGCCATCCCGATTTCAAAAGAAATCCTGGTTCGAAGTGACTGTTTTTCAAAAATAAGCACCAAAGATTTGCCTTTAAGAAAAGGTTTATTACTTCCTTTGCTCTTAAGCTCCTGCTTTAGCTTTTTTGCCAATCTAAAAATTAACCAAATCTCTTTGGCCGTTAAATCCGTTATAGACAAAATATGCTTAATCTCTTGTTTCATAAGTCTATTTTCTGCTTATAGCTATTTTATGTTCTAAAAAAACAATAATCCTCTCAGTGGGTTGATCTTCTGGACCAAATGCTGTGTAGTATGCTTGAGCGCAGTGCTTAACTCTCTCTTCTGGGATTCCGAGCTGTCCGAGCAGACTTTCCACCAAAGAATGTTCCCGGCTGGTTTTTAACTCAACAGGCATTTCATTATTTGATTGTTGATTTGCTTCTATTCTCTCTACCATCATTTACACCTCCTTATCCATCAAAAAAGCCCTTGCTAAACCACCAATCTCTTGATGATCTAACAAGGGCCTTTTGGGCGGTGCCACCTTATTTTATTAATTTATCCATTAAAAAACTCGCTTCCGCGAGCTGTCTTTGAATAAATTAACCTTATTCATGACGCGCTCCGAATCTTCGACACACGTTACTGTCTTTTACGGTTTCGTCTCCGGAATACATTTTTGTATTCAGCGTTCCCCTTCCGAAACTTTAGTGAAGGAGGGTCCTGGATCGCGACTCCAGTCCAAACGCTTTTGATTATTTAATTGTGAATACAGTATACCATAAAAAACTGAAGCGTCAAATCACCGCATATCTAATTGGAACGGCCTGTCTTAGGAGGAGCATTAGGTACTACCACTGGTGCAGGAGTGCTGGCCGGGGAACTGCTGCCACTATCACCACCTCCGGGACCGCCACCTCCTCCACCTGAGTCAGATGGTGGTGATGTAGGTGTTGGTGTAGGGGTAGGAGTTGGGGTAGGGGTAGGGGT
>Ga0155157_128_pt3 | contig 18062 bp, 21 predicted proteins | sample RifCSPhighO2_01_FD_106125 | JGI IMG/M metagenome (GOLD analysis project Ga0155157, IMG submission 106125) | Candidatus Daviesbacteria bacterium RIFCSPHIGHO2_01_FULL_40_11
AGGTTTAGAATCAAAACCCTACTCTCTAAAACTTTGGATTTTTCTATTTCCAAGCATGTCAGGTTTCAAAACAGTTTGCAAATTATTGCCTCAGTTTGGAGTAATCATAAGGGGAGATATTTAGCCTGGGAATTTGTAAAAAAGAATTGGAAGCTGCTTAAAGAAAGATATGCCGGAGGACACTATTTTACTAAGGTTTTCCAACCGGCAGGGCAGTTTACCAAAAAAGAAGATGCCAAAGATATTGAAAAATTTATGAAGATTAATCCGGTCCCGGAAGCCAAAAGAACTATCGCCCAGGCCATAGAGCAGATTTATTCTAATGCAGAGTGGTTAAAAAGGGATAAAGAAAAAATTAAGAAGTTTCTAGAAAAAATTAAGCTTTAGTTCTATCAGCTACTATTCTTGTTAATCCACTAATAAATAGAACGGCTCCTGATGTAGCTCCGAGTAGCATACCAGCGACCATTGCAAATGGTAATTTTGCTCCTTTTTCTAACCTGGTGCCTGTCATGCCCCAATTTTCTACTTTGTGGGCATGACGATAGTGCTCGACTGCGTTAGCGCGACTCTTGTTAGCAACTTCACGCCAGAAACTCGGATTATGTTCAGTCATGAGAGGTATAATATCACAAATCTGTCAGTAATTCCACTTTTATGATAAAATCCCAAAATGGCACTTAATGTAACTGATCTTAGGAATGGCACTTTTTATAAAGAGGGGAAGGATATACTGTTGGTTTTGACATACGAACATGTTAAGACAGGCAGAGGTTCTGGCAATATTAAACTTAAAGTCAGAAATATCAGGACCGGGTCAGTGACAGAAAAATCTTTTATCACCGGTGCGAGAGTTGATGAGGCTAATGTGGAAAAGAAAAAGGCCCAATTTCTTTACCGGGATGGGGATTCGCCAGCTGGCGAATTTAACTTCATGGATCCGGTCAGCTTTGAACAATTTTCTATTTCTTCAGGCGTCATCGGCGACCAGGCCAAGTATTTAAAAGATGGACTGGAAGTGATTTTAATTGTTTCGGAAGACGAAGCATTGGGTTTAGAGCTTCCGATGAGCTTAACTTATACCATATCAGAAACAGGGCCGGGAGAAAAAGGCAATACAGTTTCTAATGTGTTTAAAGAGGCAACTTTGGATAATGGTTTAGTGGTAAAAGTGCCGATGTTTATTGGAGTGGGGGGAAAGGTGAAAGTAGATACCAGGTCGGGGGAGTATATAGAGAGGGTGAAGTGAGTCGAAATGGCAGCTCGTCTGGCCGCAAAAAATCGTTCGCACGGTAGAGACTTGCTCACTTGTGCTGTTTTTGCGTCTACCATGGTTTCGAATCATTAAGTAACACTGCGCAAAACCAACAACATTTTTTGACTGGCTCAGACTTCGCTGCCCTTTATGTGTTATTATTATTTTTTATGGCTAAAAAAATTACTAAAGCTCTAATACCTGCTGCAGGCTTCGGAACCAGATTCTTGCCTCAGACCAAAGCCATGCCGAAGGAGATGCTGCCCATTGTAGATAAACCAGTTATCCAATATGTAGTAGAGGAGATAGTGGGTTCCGGTATAGACAATATTATTATTGTGACAGGTGCAACCAAGCGGGCAATTGAAGATCACTTTGATATGCCAAGCGAGGACCTGGTTCAAAATCTGGTAAATGGTAATAAAGAGAAAATCTTGGAGCAGATCAAACATATTTCTGAAATGGCAAACTTCATTTATATCAGGCAGAAAGGGCCTTATGGTAATGGTACACCGGTTCTTTCTGGGCAGTCGGTGATCGAAGACGAGCCTTTCGCAGCTATCTGGGGAGATGAGTTTATCTTGGCCGAGCCACCCAGGCTGAAGCAGATGATTGATGTTTATGAGAAATATGGCGGCATGGTCATTTCCGGAGTCAGGATAGAAAAGAAGGAGGACTTAAGCCGCTACGGTATTGCAGATCTTGAGCCGGTGGAAGGCAATGTTTACAAGATTAAATCAATTGTAGAAAAACCGGATCCTGACAAGGCTCCTTCCAACCTGGCCACTCACGGTGCCTATATTTTACCCCCAGAGATTTTTAGTGCTCTTAAGCGGCTGACCCCCGGGAAAAACGGTGAGATTTGGCTGGTTGATGCAATCAATTTACTTAAAAGCGAAGGAGTGCCGCTTTATGCCGTAGAAGTTCAAAACGGTAAGTATTATGATACAGGTAACAAGTTGGAGTATATGAAAACCGCAGTGGAGCTTGCAAGACTTCATCCTGAAATAGGTAAAGAGTTTTCTCGGTATCTTGAAGAATTAGTGGATAAATCTAAGAGCTAAAACTAAACCTGTGACAGAGGCCACTTGTGTTACAATTCCCCAGGGCATTTTTGCCTTCCCGTTAGTTTCGTGCCCAAATTTATAAAATGTCGAAAATGGCGGGAATTTCCAGTTAAACAGCAAATATGGCATTTGTAAAATATCCCAGGATTCGGACATAAAGATACAAGCCAGAAGATATAAGGGGTCAGTAGCATTACCAAAAAGAAGAAAAGTTAGACCTACTCCAAGGCTCAAGTCAGCAGAGGATTGAAGGAGTAGTATTACCTTACTTTTTTTCTTCCAGCCAATCCCGAAATCCCAATGGGGTACCAAATCCGCAATTGGGTGAGAGATAGCAGAAAGGGTGATACCTAAAGCAGGGTTGGGGACTGACGCGGCAATAGCTCCTCCTATTAGTGCATGTGCGGTTGCGGTCACAACTATCCAGTATACGCCCTTTGTCAATTTGATTCAAACTCTCGGGTATGGTAACCTCAAGCATATGATTCCGGTACTTTTTTCTATTGGCAGTTTATCGGTTTCTTCATATGGCGTTTTTTTGGCGCTGGGGATTTGCTTTGGCATATTTTTGGTATGGAGGCTCTGCCGTGCTTGGGATCTGGATGAAGAAAAAATTTTAGATCTAACTGTACTTACTTTCATTGGTGGACTAGTTGGTGCAAGAGCTTATTTTGTAATTTTGAACCTGCAATATTTTATCTCTCCACTAAATTTGATTTTGATTAATAAAGTCCCGGGACTTAACTTTTGGGGAGGTATCTTGGGTGGATGGCTTACTCTATATTTTGCTGCCAGGCGTTTTAAGATGGATTTTTGGCAACTTGCAGATATTGCTTTAGTAGGAATGATTGGGGGATTGATTTTATCAGATGTAGGATGCTTTTTTGGGGGATGTAACATTGGTATACCTTCAAGCGCGTTTTTCGGAGTTACTATGGTGGGCAGTTTAGGGAAAAGATGGCCCATTCAACTAATTGAAAGCTTACTTTTGAGCATAAGTTTAGTAAAAATTTGGTCGGAGGCTACACATTTTCATCAAAGAGGGAAAATTGCAAGTCTGGGATTCATTTATATAGGCATTATTAAACTTATGCTTGATCCTCTCAAACAAGATCATTCAGGGAGAATTTTTTCTCTAAGCTTCGTTCTTTTAGGGTTAACTATTTATTATAAAGTCACAAAGCAAAACCCGATAAAACATTTGAAGATTTTTGGTAATTTTTTAGTAAAGTTTATTGTTGACTCGGAGGTTAGAAAAAGAGTTGTACAAATTGTATATAAAAGTTGGTATAATCAAAAGACGATCATTGGTTGGAAACTGCGAAATTTGAAGAAGTTATTACGGAGGTTCAATGTTAAATTTTCCTAAAGAAACTCTTAAATTTATTAAAAAATACTTACGGCGGCAACAAAAAGAGGTGGACAAGAACTTAAAGGAGGTGAGCGAGGATGATCCTGTCAAGAGTCCTGCTTTGGCTGAAAGCTCAGAACCAGGGACCGATTCCTATATTGCCGATACTCATGCAAAATCCGTAGTTTTGGAAAAGCAGTTAAAAGATACTAAAACCAGCATTAAAGCAGCGCTTCTAAAAATTAAAAATGGAGTTTACGGTAAGTGTGAAAAATGCGGTAAGCAGATTGGAATCGGCAGACTCTTGGCTATGCCCATAGCCCAATATTGTGTTTCCTGTTCCAACAAGATTTCTAAGAGAAAGTAGCTCTCGCTACTCATTCTTTCGATTAGGATTTACGGTAAAATTAACTCTTAAATTAATCTTTATGCCAAGGTAAGCGGGCATTCGGATTCTTCCAAAAATTAGCAAGATATAGGGCACAAACAAACCCCCCTGCTAAAAAGGCCCAACTATTCATCCCTACTAAATTTGCATCCCAAGGCCAAGAAAAAGTTCCGGTTTGGGCAGCAATACCTAAAACAAACAGGGCAATAATGATATTGATAAAAGACCAAATAACATTTAACTCTGGTGGCGAAACCCTTTTAAATGGTGTCATATGGCTTTGCCCGGTAATTCCTTTAACTAAGTGGGGAATTCCGTTCCATGCAAAAAATCCTGCAAAAAAATACCAAAGTAATTCCATTTTTCTCACCTCCGATCTTTTATATTATTTAAATAATGATGGACACAAATAGGATGAATTGTCAAATAATCAAGAAAGATGAAATTGTCTTTATTCTTTGCTCCAGTGAATTTTGTTCCATACTCTCTCGTGGAGATAATATAGAATCATTCCGGTAATAATAGAAATAATTGCAATTGAGAAAGTAAGATCAAGCCTTCTGGTGTAGAAGAAAACTATGCTGGAGCCAGAAATTAATTTTAGGAATTCATAAGTTACCGTCTTTATTATAGAGCGATTGTTATGTTCGTAAAACTTCATTCATTTATGTTATTATGAGGAAGTAACCATTGTAAAGAATTAAATTTAAGTAGCCTCTAGTTGTACTTGAAATAAAACCCATAGTGTGGTATGATGTGGTATGATAAGGTAATCTTATGGCACTAGAAAACAATCTAAATCTGCCAATAGAGGTGAAAGCAAAAATTTTTACCTCTGAGACTGATGATTGGCTGCCTTATGTGGCTAGAGCTATTGTAGAGGATAAAAAATCTTGTTTGGTTCAAGGTGGAGATGCTGGAATGTATGTAATCATAGGAGGAGTTTTTGCTGGGGAGCGTGACAGTTCGGTTTTAAGATTAATAAATAGACAAAAAGGAAGAGACGAGGCTGAGTCAATTGCTATTATGGTTCCACAACCAGAAATGCCTTCTCTAGCTGCTGAATCTTATAGAGATAGAATTAGAAAAGTAGTAACTGCTTTGGATAATGAATATTTTGGATTAATTGTACCTGCTTCGGAAGGGATACCTGATTGGCTTAGTTCTTACGATCGACTACATCGCGTTCGGGAAAAACTAGTGCTTTGGGGCGATAAAGGTGGGGATTGTCCTGTAGCTAAGTTGTATCCTTATATAAGAAATAAATATAGATTGCAGACTGAGGACTTTTTTATTATTGGCACTTCTGCAAATTTACACAAAGAGAAAGCAAATTCCTATTTTAATCCTGCTTACGAACAGTTAGGCGATAAAGAAGGCTTAGCGTATGCAGTTATGGATCCAGATGAAGATAAATATTCGAAAGGTTCGGTTACGATTCTTTCTGCTTTACCTCTGACTCGAGGGCGGGATAGAATTCTTGTTGTTAGGGAAAGCCGTAGTGCGGATGAGATGATAGCTAAAGCACCACAGATTAGCAGGATGACTCAATTAGGATGGTTACGTTATTCTCTTAGTGTTAAGGCTCAGCTTGGAAGAGAGTCTTTAATCGGAAGAATAAGAGGGTATAATATAGGTAATGCCGCTTGAGAGTCTTTCATTGCTACTACTCGCAATTATTTTCGTTTTATGTGTTATTTATATTATCTTCGTAATTTTTAAAAAAAATTCCGTTCGTCTTTCGCAATTATCCTATCAAAACAGATTGTTAAAAGCTTTGAGGAGTTTAGATATGACTGCTCTTTCAACAACAGAACCTATTCCACTATGTCAGGCTGTTGTTGATGTTGTAAATAAAGAATTAGGATATTTTTATGCCTCGGTTGCTTTGATAGATGAAAAGACAAATCTTGTCAGAAGAGTTGCTGTTACTACCAATCCTCAAATGGCCGAAGTACTCAAAATATTACCCGTAGCTTATCGTGAACAAACGATCCCTTTAACTATGAAGGATAACCTCATTATCAAGGCGATTAATGAAAAGAAAAGTTTTCATACTAATAATATGCATGATATTCAGATTGGCATCTTAACACCAGAGACTTCCAGGCATATCCAGGTTTCTCTAAATTTAAAATCTTTATTTGTTTACCCCATTTTTGTTAAAAACAAGGTAACTGGAGTGATGAGTTATGGGACTACTATCGGAAAGGAAAAATTTTCCAGTTTTGAATTTGATATTATGGAAGAATTTACAAAAGATGTGGCTCGTGTATTAGAAAATGCTTGGTTGTATCTCAATCTTAGAGAAACTTCTCATGAACTCCAGCGAGCAAATGAAAAACTAAGGCAACTGGATCATCTTAAAGATGATTTTGTGTCAGTTGCTTCCCATGAACTCAGGACACCGATGACAGCCATCCGTTCTTATGCCTGGATGGCTTTGCATCGCTCGGATGTCCCTTTATCTAAAACCATGGAGAAATATATTGCCAGGATTCTAATCTCCACCGAGCGCTTGATAAATTTAGTTAATGATATGTTGAATGTTTCCCGGATTGAATCAGGCAGAATTGAGATTAACCCAGAGCCGGTTGACCTGTTGTCACTTGCAAAAGATATTGCTGATGAGCTCTACTTTTCAAAATCTCCGGAGAAAAAAGTGGAGTTCGTGGTACTGGAAAAACCGATCCCTAAAGTGCTGGCTGACCCGGATAAACTTAGGCAGATATTCCTTAATTTAGTGGGGAATTCTTTGAAATTTACCCCCACGGGGGGGAAAATTGTTTTTGACTTTTTTACCGATGGCAAGGTGGTAGAAACTTCTGTTTCTGATAATGGGGTAGGGATGTCAAAAGAAGACCTGTCTAAATTATTCAGTAAATTCGGCAGGTTAGATAATTCTTATACGGCGGCCGCCACCTCCGGAGGGACCGGTTTGGGGCTTTATATCTCAAAAAATCTAGTAGAGCTAATGCATGGTAAGATTTGGGCGGATTCGGAAGGATTAAGTAAAGGTGCTAAATTTACAGTTTCCCTGCCTGTTGCCACAGCAGAAATTCTCAAAAATATTGAAAGTTACAAGGTTAAGCCAAAAGGTGAGGTTAAAGGCTTGGAGCCGGTAGCAATATGATACAATCAAAACTATGGATAACCAACAAAAGAGGGTATTGATTGTAGAAGATGATCAGTTCCTTCGGGAGTTTTATCAGGAGCTGCTGACGGCAGAAGGGTATTTTGTAGATGCAGCATCGGACGGAGAAATTGCCTTAACGAAATTACGTAGTAATGAATATAACCTGGTGCTTTTGGATCTTATGCTTCCTAAAAAAGATGGTGTTCAAGTACTCCGGGATTTAAAAGTTAGCCCTCCTAAATCATCTCAGATCAACATACTTGTTTTAACCAACCTGGGACAGGATTTGGTGGTTAAGGAATGTTTTGATTTAGGAGCAGACGGCTATTTAATAAAATCTGCTCTAAATCCTGACCAGGTACTTACAGAGGTAAAAAGTTATTTAGATAAAACCCAATAATTTTTGTGGAATTTTCTCAAGCTATTCGGAAGATATATGAAGATGAATTTCTTTCGGTCTTAGATAAACCCCCGGGGTTGGTAGTAGATAGGGCGGAAACCACCAGAGGCGAAACTTTAATGGATTGGTTGCGGAGTTACTATGAAGAAAAAGAGTATCATAGTAAAGATATACCCGAGAGGATGGGAGTGGTTCATAGGCTGGATAAGGATACCTCAGGTATTTTATTAGTTGCAAAAACTCAAAAAGCTTTTGAGAATCTACAAACTCAATTTCAGGAAAGGTTAGTACAAAAAGAATATTTGGCGTTGGTGCATGGCCATGTAATAGAAAGCGGTAGAGTGGAAGGTAGCATTGGCCGTAACCCCGGCAACAGGGAGAAGTTTACTGTTTTAGAATCGGGAAAGGAGGCAGTGACTGAATATGAACCAATAGAAAGGTTCAAAGTTCAAAGTGCAAGTTTAAAAGTTTGGTTTTCAGATTTCAACAATATTCAACTACGCAAGCTGGAAAGGCAAAATTATGGGGAGTTTACTCTGCTTAGGTGTAAACCTAAAACTGGACGTACCCATCAAATTAGGGTACATTTAAAATATATAAATCACGCAATAGTCTCGGATGAAAAGTATGCTGGACGCAAAGTCTTTCGATTGGATAAAAGGTGGTGTCCCAGAATATTTTTGCATGCTGCAAAGATCAGGTTTAGACACCCGGTGACAGGTGAGTGGATGGAGCTAGAAAGTCCATTGCCGGAGGATCTTAAGAAAGCTCTCGATCGTTTAAAAGTAGTCGTGGAGTCCAAAAAATATGGATAATATCTTTATACAACTTGCCATAATCTTAGGTCTATCATCAGCCCTTGGGTTTATCACGTATAAGCTTAAGTTGCCGCTTTTAATTGCCTATCTTTTAGTAGGGTTACTGATAGCATTTGTAGGTTTTTTTGATGTGGGTACTTCTTTTGCCTTGTCGTTCCTACCGGAAATCGGTATCGCATTTTTGCTTTTTTTAGTGGGAATGGAACTGGATCTGCGCGAGATAAGAAGTTTTGGTAAACCAATAATCATAGCAGGGATATTGCAGATTTTTGTTACCACGATTTTGGGTACCTTTATCAGTCAAAGCTTTGGATTTAGTTTGGTGGAATCTATTTATTTAGGTGTTGGGCTTTCTTTTTCTTCAACAATTGTGGTAATTAAGCTACTTTTTGAGAAAAAGGATCTGAGATCTTTGTACGGAAAACTATCAATAGGAATATTACTTTTAGAAGACCTTTTAGCGGTTGTAATTTTGCTGGGATTTACTTCCACCACCTCAGTTTTAGGCACCGGTTTAACTGCTGCGTTTCCTATTTTAGCATTTATGGGTAAAGTTTTACTACTTTTCAGCATTTCGCTAATCGCCAGCCACTATATATTGGGAACCCTGTTTAGGGCCATTTCGCAGTCAACAGAACTGTTATTTTTGACCGCATTGGCTTGGTGTTTTGTTTTTATATCTTTTTCTGTTGTTTTGGGTTTTTCTGTTGTGATTGGAGCATTTTTGGCAGGTGTTGCTCTGGCTTCTTCTCCTTATCATTATCAAATTCAGGGCAAGGTTAAGCCAATGAGAGATTTTTTTGTGGCGCTTTTTTTTGTGTATCTTGGAACTAAAGTAGACTTTGCACATATCAATCAAACTTATTTGCTAATCCTGGTTTTTACCGCTTATGCGGTTGTAGTTAAACCGGCTATTTTTACACTACTGCTTGGTACTCTGGGATTTAGAAAACACACTATGTTCCACACGGCAATAAATTTATCTCAAATATCAGAATTTTCTTTGATTATCCTCTTGGTAGGTTTAAATGAGGGATTGGTTAGTCAGCAAGCTTTGACGGTAATCGCAAGTAGCGGAGTTTTGTCGATTATCATATCATCTCTGATGATATCTAAATCGAATAAAATCTATAGATTAGCTGCTACTTGGGTAGGTTTCTTTGAAAGAAAAAACATCTCTTATGTTGACAGTTTAAAATCTGCCGAGCTTGAAGATCATGTAGCGGTTATTGGCGCTCACAGGGTAGGGGGGGAAATAGTCAGGTTTTTGAAAAGAGAGAAACACCCGATAGTGGTCTTGGATTTTAACCCCCACCAGGTTGAAATATTACTCGCAGAGGGAATACCGGTAATTTATGGGGACATGTCCGATCCGGAAGTTTTGGATATTCTTAATTTGGATACGGCAAAAATGATTATCTCAACTACGCCTGATCTTGAAGCTAATAAAACCTTACTTGAGGATCTAAAATTAAGGAAGATAAATACGCCGGTTATAGTGAGGGCGGAGAGTGTTAAGGAGGCCCAAAGTTTGTATAAAAGGGGAGCGGATTTAGTGGTGCTTCCGGAAGTGATGGCAGGAGATTTGTTGCTGGATATCTTGAAGGATCATTTAAACGAAAAGAGCTATTTTAAAGACCGGCCCAGAATAGAACTGGAAAAACTCTCCCGCAAAATCCTATCCTGGGGATGAATATTTTTCTATTTCTTCATTATTCGTGTATGCAGCGTCAGTGCGCGCTGCACATCTAATTCCGGTTTACCTTCTGCTCCAGAGACCATAATTTTGGAAGTATATCATTTTGCTTTGGATTGTCAATCTATCGGCAAGCAATTTGTTCACACGATTACTATGACCGTAGCATTTTTATGAGTACGAGGCATGCAGTTTGGATTTGCATACCTCATATACTCATAAGGTTACTATTCTTAAACAACTAAACAACCGGTGCGCTTCCACCTGGTTCACCCATCGGTGAGGAAGGTGCGGCCGGAGGACAAGTACAAGCTGATTCTCCCTGTCCACAAGTAACACAATTACCAGCTGAAGCAGCGTTTCCGCATGTCATACATTTTTCTTCCTGTTGTGGTGTTGGTTGTGATGCGGGTTCTGAGACCGGTGCTGCAGCAGGCGGAGATACAGGTTCTGCCATGGGTGCAGTTGGTTCTGCCGCAGGTGCAGTTGTTGGCTCAGATGGAGCCGTGTCACCTGGATTATTATTATTTTGATCGTCCATTAAATAATCACCCCCTCTTTAACATTTACTTTAACTGTAAACCAGTTGCCAGGTCAAGTCCTATTTGGGTAAACTGTATATATGCCTTCAAAGTTAGTTTCGACAAAGGAGAGATCTGCCCTTAAAAAAAACGGTTGGAAAGACATTCAGTACAAAGCCAAAATGAAAAAGAGAAGCAAACTTGCGCTTTTGATATTGGCACTCCTGGTTGGATTTCTTATAGTATCGTGGGTAATCCAACTAACCCAAAGCCTTTTCAGTCCTTGGAAATTATCCCCAGATCAGGAGAGAAGTTATGTTTGGGATGCGCAGTTTAATATCAATCTGCTTTTGCGCGGGAGTAACATATCAGTACTTTCCTATCATCCGAAAGAGGAGCGTATAGTAATCATCAATATTCCTGACGAGACCTTCCTGAATGTTCCTTACGGATTTGGGCTTTGGCAGCTCCGCGCCGTTTATGAACTTGGTGAATCTCAAAAGGACAGTGGAGGGAATAAGTTGTTGGTGGAAACACTCACAAATTTTCTTGCCATCCCTATTGATGGATTTTTGGATTTTAGTACCCTGGAGCCGAATAAATCTGCTTCGGAAATTGTAGATATCTTGAAGGAAAATCCTTTTTCGGGTTTTAATCTTTTGTCTGGCTTAAAAACCGATTTGACCATATGGGAGTTACTTAGGCTCAAAGTTAGTGCGGGTAGTGTTAGATTTGATAAGATAAAGGAGCTCAGTCTCGATAAGATTAAGGTTTTAGACAGGGAAAATCTTCTTGATGGGACGCCTATTTATACGGCAGATCCTGTTAAATTAGATAGTGTTTTATCTGATTTAGCTGATCCTGTGATTACTTCGGAACACAAAAGCATTGCAGTTTTAAATGCCACTGGACAAGCGCAACTTGCGCAAAAAGCTGCCAGGTTGATAACAAATTTAGGAGGTAATGTAATTATCACGACTAATGCAAGCCAAAAGCTTAAAAAAACACAAGTGGTAGGTTTGGAGTCGGCTACTTTGAAAAGACTCAAGCAAATATTTGGCTCAGATGATAAAATTGGTCCTACGGATGAAGATTCGATCTCTTCCCGGGCCCAAATAAATTTGCTACTGGGAGAAGACTACTTAAGTAGAAATTAAAGAGCAATCAAACTATCTATGATCTTGTGGCTTATACTTTTTTTACTAATCATTGGGATCTCGTTTATTTTGGCATTCAGGTCAATGAAAGATTATCAGGAGATTCCTAAAGCTTCAAAAGTAGAATATGGTTTATTCTTGATACGTCGCACAGACAGCTTTGATGCGGGTGTCCTCGGTTCTATTGGAAAATTTATGCTTGATAATAGTCTAATAATTTCTTTAGAGCGACTTTTTAAAGGTAATAAAGCCGCCCTGACCATATTTGGTCCAAAAGAGATCCTGAATAGATTTAGTGCTAGTTTGAGTCTTTTAGAGCTGGAGGACTATATCCTTGACTGCCAAACAGAAGATCTTTCTATCTGGGAAGTAGGTGTAAAAGAAAATACCGGGCCAAATTTGGACGATCAAAATAATATTTTTGCGAATCTCTCACAGATGGGGGACGAGGACCAGTTCTTTTGGCAAGTAATACTTGGTTCCAGGAAAGAAAAAGATAATATATCTTTTCAAACTCAAATTCGTGCTGTAGTTTATTCCAAAGACCCATCCAGAAAAAAAATACTGACATCGCTGCTTCAAGGGTTAAAGCTGGGGAAACTTGCAAAAATCCCAAAACCATTCTCCACAGAGCAGATGATGGACTTTTTCAGATCAAGAAGTTTGAGTAAAGATAGCAATGGTCCGATTTTAGATAGTGTGGGAGTAATGCGACTTTTGAAAGTTTAAGCCTCTTGTTCTTCTTCGGTTTCTTCCGAATCTTCGTCATCGGATGTTCTATCCAAAGAGGTTAAGATAGGGGTTCTGATACTAGAATTAGAGTATTCCAAAAACGATGGTTGATTTTTAAATTTTTTGCTTCGGAAGGTTTCTTTAATAATGACTGATAAACTATTTACCCTGATAGATTTTATAAAAATTTCGTATTTATTGCCTCCTTTAGACAAACGAAGTAGGTGATGGTTGATATCATCCGGTAAAACCCCCAGATAATCTCCATTTGAATCAACGATGGTGATCTTCCTGTTTTTAACTTCCATTTCTACTTTCATTCCACAAAAAACCTGAGACAGCTTTTGAGGTTCAGCCACTTTTAAAAGATTAACCATTTTAGTTTTACCGGGTTCTTGTAAAAATAGGGATGGGGAAAGTTTACTGTGACAATTTGAGCCCAGATTTTGACCATTGGACTTAAAGGCCTTCATGATCTTTAAGTTTTTTAGGGCAATAGGATTGTAAGGATCAACTTTTAAAACTTGCGAGTAGTACTTTTTGGCCAAATTAGACTTACCAAGTTCCATGTAAGCTTTGGCTTGACGATTGAGTGCATCAACATTTTGTGGGTCAAGTTTCATTATTTTTCTGTTGATCTTTACGGCTTCTTCCCATCTGGAATCTAAGGCTGCATCTATAGCTTTATGGTAAAGGCTGGAGAATAGAGGAGAATCATCCATTTAACTTAGGAAGTATAGATAGAAAGTAAGATGGTTGTCAATGTTTCGTACTTTGTTTGCCTGATTCATTTTGTCCCAGTTGTTAAACTGCATTTTTCGTGGTATGGTCAAAATATGATAACTGCTGCTGATCTTGGAAAACTAGTACAAACTTTTCCTACCAAGGAAGAACTAAAACAGGAATTAGAAAAGGTTAGGGAAGAAACTGCAAGTAAAGATGATTTAAGGCAAGCTATGACTGTGTTGGATAAGGTCCTAAAAGAAGTTTTAGCTATGAGGCAGGAGCAAACGATGCATGTAGAAGATCACAGAAGAATAAACGATAGGTTTGAAGCAATTGAAAAAGTCCCTCCAGTGGCCCCCCACATTTGACTGGATAATTTCTGAGTTTCGAAGTTAGCTCTTGAAATAATTGGATACGGTTTCTTGTGGTAAAGGCTGGATTATTGCGGACGAGGGAATTACTTCAGCTATTCCCAAGCCCAGAACAAGACCCTCATAAACATACCTTTTTATTTCCTCGTCAACAATAAATTCTTGAAAAAGAGAACGAGGAACAGTATGTACCATACTGCTTAGAAGGAGAGGATTATTAGGTAGACCTGCCTCTTTTCTTCCCATTAGTATACCTGCTGTCCATATGCCTATTGTTCCTACCCACCTTCGTTCTGTTTGTTCCGGCCGTTCACTTGTTGTTTGTTCTTGTGACAGGGCGGAAATTCCCTCTTGAACAAGCAAGTGGAGATATTCCGAAAAGTCAGTTATACCTCCAATTCTCCGGTAGAAATCAGCCACAGGTGTTGGTTTAAGTTGTTCACCTTCACTCATAGTGGCTAATTATATCTTAACCCCCTTTATATTGCAAAAATAAGTCTTAACAGCTAATATCTATAACATCCATGTCAGGTCATTCAAAGTGGTCTACAATCAAAAGACAAAAAGGGGCGGCGGATATAAAGCGGGGGCAAACCTTTACCAAAATTGCCAATGCCATTACTATTGCAGTGAAGATGGGAAGTTCCGGAGATCCGGAATCTAATCCAAGGCTCAGGGTGGCTATGGATGCGGCAAAAGCTGTCAATATGCCCAAAGAAAACGTTAATCGGGCAATTGACAGGGGGTTAGGTAGATTACCGGGTCAAACACTAGAAGAGGTGATTTATGAGGGTTTTGGACCCGGCAAAGTCGCCTTTTTGGTGGAAGGTGTAACTGATAATAAACTTCGGACCCTTCAGGAAATTAGAAATATCTTTGAAAGAGGTGGAGGCAGCATGGGCGGACAGGGAAGCGTGGCGTATATGTTTGATAGGAGTGGGGAAATAAGGGTAAAGGGTAAAGCCGCCGAAGGCGAGGCTCACCAAGGGCGGGGTGGAAGTACGGAAGAGGAAATGCTGGAGCTGATAGACTTGGGAGCAAAAGACGTAGAAGACTATATTGAGGATAATATGCAAAAGTATTTAGTATATACGCAGAGCTCAGAATTAAATACTATGGGTAATAAAATTACTCAAGCAGGGTATGGGGTAGAATCACAAGAGCTGGTATACAAACCAAATACTTTGGTTCCGGTAAACGATCCAGAAACAGCGAAAAGGGTGTTAGATTTTGCAGAAAAACTAGAGGAGTTAGATGATGTGCAAAAAGTCTATGCAAATTTTGACATACCGGATGAATTGATGAGTAGTCTGTAAAAATTATGATAATACTTGGAATTGATCCCGGGACAGCTACAACCGGTTATGGAGTTATAAAAATCCCTGATGATATCTTAAGTAGGGAATTTAAATATGATATTGAACTGATCTCTTATGGAAATATCAGCACCCCTAAAGACAGGTTGATGCAAGATCGTTTAAACATGATACACAGCGAGCTTACCCAGGTAATTAAAAAATACCAGCCTGACCAAATGGTTTGCGAGATGTTATTTTTTGGAGCCAATACCAGGACTGCCATTATGGTGGGCCAGGCTAGGGGAGTTATCATGCTAACAGCGTCCCAACATAAAATTCCATTTCAAGATTATACGGGTTTACAAGTGAAACTGATGGTGGCAGGTTCAGGCCGGGCTGATAAAACCGAAGTCCATGACGGAGTCAGGAAATTTTTGGGAACGCCCGGAAGGAGAAGGAATAGACTTAAGGTAAATTGGAAAGGCGGACATTTGGATGATGCAACTGATGCTTTGGCAATAGCTATTTGCCATGTATTAAAAATGGCAGCGAAGTAATGGGGTAGAGTAATGAACCTATATATAAACAAACGTCATAAAATAATCATTAACACAGCTATATTAACTATAGGACTTCTTTCAACACAACTAGTTGATTTTAATTTACGATTTCGCTTTTTGGCAGGCCTAGCGGTTCTTTCATACGCTCTTTCACTCTGGTCTTTATGGGAAGGATTAAATACTACCAAGGCTTTTGTGTTGATGATTTTACCAACCTTTTTTACGGTGGCTGTGGCCAGCTTTTATTTTTTACTCCCAGTACGATGGCTGACCAGGCTACCGGTTGCCTTAGCATTCGGTTTGACCTTCTATTTATTACTCCTTGCCCAGAATGTATTTAATGTGGCAAGTTTACGCACTATTCCTTTATACAGAGCCGCATCGACAGCGAGCTTCTTATTTACACTTCTTTCGGCTTTCTTTATCTATCATGTAATTTTTGCCTTTAATTTGCTATTTTTGTGGAATGGGTTGAGCGTTGCAGCAGTCAGTTTCTTGCTCATCTTGCAGGTACTTTGGTCCATTCAAATGGAGGATAGGATAGGAGCAGCAATAGTTGTACAGAGCTTTATACTAAGCCTGATCTTGGGAGAGATTGCCTTAAGCTTTTCATTTTGGCCCACACCTGTCACAATTTGGTCATTATCCTTATCATCTGCTATGTATGTACTGTTGGGTTTAACCACGCAAGAGTTAAGAGGCAGAATGAATAGGAGAGTAGTATGGGAGTATATAGGTCTTGGTGTGTCAGTGTTTTTAATTAGTTTTTTCTCAACATCGTGGACAGGGTAGAAAGGTTGGTTTAGAGCTTTCCAATAGTCTAATCTAAACATAAGTGGGGAAGAGGAGCGTGAAAAATTATCATATATTTCGTGAAAAGAATAATTGATATAGATTGATATAGACAGTAGGCACGAAGGTTGTAAGTTATAGGGTATTCTAGCTTCGTTTTCGTCACCTTTTGTGGATAAGTGCTAACTTGTCCTGAGCTTGCCGAAGGATGAATAATACCCGAACCTTTTGGGGTAGAGGCTTTTACCTATGCTACTCTGACTACTTTAACGAAATGAAGATCTATTAAATATTCTTCTATAAGTAATAGAACTCGTACCGCCTCATTTATCCTCCAAGGGTAATCTTCCCTACATATTAACGTCGTACAATGTATCTTATGCGACGTCAAGGAAGAGGTTTTCCGGAGGAGACCCGATCCGGCCAGATTTGCATAAAATATATGTAAAATCTGACCGGTTTTTATAGTCTGTTTATTGTGCGTATTTCTTTACCTTTCCCATCGAAATTTTTTGTAAGTTAAAATTGCTAATTTTAAAATATATCAACTTTAGCTTTGGAGTTTTGGGAAGCCCTAAACCCTAGATGATCAGTTGGGCCGTTCGTTCCCCCAATCAGCCGTTTTTGGGGCATTGTAGGGGCTCGGAGATTTCAGATGAGATCGGATAAGATCAGAATATCAGTAGATCTAGAATGTCAGCTTGAAGTTCCTTTAAATCTCCAATTTTTTTTATGGAGTGTATTTATTCTTTTTGGATAGAATTTTATATTCTTCCAATAATTTAGAAGATTCATCAGATAACCTAGGATAAACAATTATCAAAGTTCTTAAATGAGAAATTACTTCATCATTGGAACCAATCGCTATTAGAAGAAATCTTTTAAGTTCCTTCTCGGAAAATCTTTTTGCAAAGCCCCCAGCTATATTTGCACTAACTGATTTAGCAGCTCTTTTAGCCTGGATTTCCAGGTCTCGTTCACTAAGTGGCAATTTCCCTAGTAACTCATAAAGCTTGGGTAAGTAGTCTGAGGGCTTCTTGGTACACATTTAGGTCCGTTATATCTTTTATCATTTCTCTTTAATCTTATCAGATTATCTGATATACCGGTTTTCAGATTTAATCTGATTTTATCTGATAACCCGATCTCTTGTCGTACAATATTGTAAGTTACTATTGACAAAACTATTAGTAATAGTCCACTATAAATACATAGCCCAAAAAATGGGAGATTTTTTAGAAAACTTCAAGAGCGATGCAAAAGGCTTGCTTCGCGATAAAAAAAACCTGATTAATATTCTCGTTTTGGGAATACTGATTTTAGCACTTCCTTTAGGGATAGATTTAATCCGTCGGCAGCAGTTACTTAAGTCCCGGGCCGCCGCTGAACCCATCGTTTTTGCAGGAGCCAATGTAGCTCAGAGAAACATTAATGGAAACATGGAATGGGTAATCTTAGACGCTACCAAAGGGATCTCTTTGGAATTTACTTCTCCCTTGGGCCCTCCGGCACCACCACCCACTGCTCCACCTCCTATTACACCTCCTCCGGTCACACCGCCTCCTGTGACTCCCCCGCCTGGGCAGGTTCCCGTTCCGCCTACCAACCCTGCTGCTTCTTGTCCTTCTCCGGGAACTACTGCCAGCATGAGCTGGACTGGCAGCAGTGGTGCCAGCCGTTATGATGTGTATGCTTTTGATACGGCATTTCCGGTGGACTGGCAGACGCCTTGTGGTTCAGGTGGCAGGGTGTTGTGCCGACAAGTCACAAGCGGCACATCTTTCTCTTTCACTA
>Ga0155157_142_pt1 | contig 14665 bp, 13 predicted proteins | sample RifCSPhighO2_01_FD_106125 | JGI IMG/M metagenome (GOLD analysis project Ga0155157, IMG submission 106125) | Candidatus Daviesbacteria bacterium RIFCSPHIGHO2_01_FULL_40_11
AAAACAGGTGACAAAAAGGCCGGCAGGAATATCCACCCAAAAATTAACAGGGAAACTAAAAGGCAAATTTTTTTCATTAATTTAAATTATACCACATCTTCCCAGATTCGTCAACTATAGGTTACACCGTATTTTTAATAGTTCGGTCTTTTGATAATTCTAAAAGGAAAGTTAAGCTGGGAGGACGTTGCTCAACTTTAACAGAAAGTGGAACCTTTAACTCCTTAGCGATAGTTTGGGCAATAAATCCCTCTAAACCGCTTCCCAGGCGCAAATTTGTGGTAGTTGCTAAATTCCCAAAATACTCAGTTAAAAGATCCTCTTTTACTTTTTCGGGGACATTCGCATGAAAGCTGATCACTGTAACATTGATATTACGATCTCCCTGTCTTAAGGGTAAAATCTCCACCCGACCCTCCTTTTGCTCGGATGCAAGAAGTATGGCTATTTCCAGCAATTTTTCCAAGATTACTTCCAGCCATTTTGGATCAATTAGCACCCCAAAGTCCGATACCCCAGATAAAGCTGCCTCCGGCACTTTTTGACCTTTCAAAGACAACAAACTGACCTCAGCGGTTTCTTCCAGAGCTAATTTAAACTCCGCGGTCACGTTTAAGCTTTTGGCAAATCCCTGGCTGTCCTTAAGGGCTTTCTGGCAAACTTCCGCCACGTCTGAAAGTGAAATATTTTCGATGATGGGGTGATCTTCTATTTCCTGGGCGATCAATAGGTCTTCCGCGATCTTTCTTAAAATTTCTGCCCTAAGTTGCAAACTGTTTACTCTGGTTTGAGCCAGCGCTTTTTGAAGTTCTCCGAAAACCAGTTGCTCTCTTCTGTAAGCTAAATCCAGATCTTTGTGGATGGCCGAATACATGCCTTCCAACTGTCTTTCTTTAAGAACAAAGACAAACTGGTTGATTTTACCTGTAAAATCAGCTATGGGACGAACTTGGATGGTAATTTGGGTAGGGACCTTGCCGGGCCGATCCAAATAGAAATCACTAATAATGCGGGTGGTTTTGTCTTGGAGTATTTGTGATATGGATAAGTTCTGCATGGTAGCTTGACTGCCGTCTTTGAACTTGATTGGTAATATCTCCAGAAGCGAGTGGCCCAGGATTTCATCGGAGGTCAGGTTAATCACTTCCTCTACAGCTTGATTAATCGATAAAATTTTGAGGTTTTTATCGGTCACTAAAATGAGTTCGTTTAAACCTTTAATGATTGATTCTTCCCGTCGTTGTCCTAAATATAAATTTTCACTTAAGATTTTCGATAAGGCATCTTTGATATGATAACTATGATTTATAATTTGGGCCAAAGGGATGATGACAATAAACGAGATAAAATAAAGGACAATGGAGAAAGGGTCCTCTTGAGAAAGAGCTAGTAGAGTCTGATTTAGCCAAATATTAACTGTTAAAACAATTAAAGAAAGTCCCAGGAAACTGATTGAGGCCGGCAAATTCAGTAAAAAAGAAGTGCCTAAAGTAAACAGATGAAGCATGATTAAAAATGGGCTGAAGAATCCGCCGGTTGATATCACAATTAACTGAACCATTGCTGCAGTTAGAAGAAGAAGGATGGGGCGGAACCACCTGGCCAGGGCAGGCTTACTTTTAGAAAAGATGAAGCGATACGAAAGAATCAGTATCACAAGCAATATAATAATGATTTGCTGTAAGTTGGTGGTGGAGGCTTTATAGTAAATTAAAGCCAGAGAGAATGCAGATGATAACAGGAAAATAATGGACTCAAAAGAAAACATGTCTTAAGCCTTGCCCACATTAATAACTTGTTCAATTAATCTATTTGAATACCCGTATTCGTTGTCATACCAGGCAAAGATTTTGACCAGATCTCCGTCTACCACCTGAGTCAAGGGTAAATCAACTACGGCTGATTCCGGACGACCAATAATATCAGTTGAAACCAGCGCATCATCACTCCATGCCACAATCCCTTTCCATTTTGGATCTTCGCAAGCACTTTTTATAGCTTGATTAACCTCCTCAGCTGTAGTTTTTTTCTTTAGAACAAAAGTAATATCGGAAATGGATCCGGTAATAATCGGTACCCTTAAGGCCCTACCATCAAAAAGGCCTTTGAGAGAAGGAATAGCTTCTGTTGTAGCTACTGCCGCACCTGTGGTAGTAGGAATAATATTTACATAAGCTGCCCTGGCACGCCGCAAGTCATTAGCCTTTCCTCCGGGCGGCGGGCCGTCCACTAGGTTCTGTTCGGCAGTGACTCCGTGAACCGTAGTCATAACAGCTTTTACTACCCCAAATGCCTTATCAATTATTGCAACAACAGGCGCAATGCAATTGGTAGTACAAGAGGCATTATTAAGCAACTCTTCCCCTTTATAGCCTTCCGCATTGACCCCAATTAAAATCGTTTCCACTCCACCGCCCTTAGCAGGAGCTGACAGAACCACTTTTTTGGATCCGGCTAAAAGGTGCTGTTTCATCCCTTCCGCGTCAGTAAATCTGCCGGTTGATTCAATCACCACAGCAACACTCAGATCTTTCCAAGGTAACTTACTTGGTTCTTTTTCCTGATATACTGTGTAGGGCTTTTGATCTACTATGATATGCTCTGTATCTGAGGAAACGTCATGATTCCAGATGCCATAAGCGCTGTCATACTTTAAAAGATGGGCTAACACTTGCGGAGAGGTCAGGTCATTGATGGCCACAATCTCCACGGCATCACCATGCTTTTCTATGGCAACTTTAAAAGCGCTTCTCCCTATTCTGCCAAAACCATTAATTGCAATACGCAACATTTTTTTACCATATCACAAAATAGGAAGAGTTTACAAGCTGGTGGGACACCAACCTTCGGTTGGTTCAGGAAGCAGACATCTTGGCGTAGAATCCAAACAAGCTGGCCTGGGATAACATGTCGCTGATGGAACTGGAACAGGACTTGAAGTAGGACAACCTTCTTCAGGTACGGGGTAAATATCACCGTGCGCTTTGTGTTCTCCTAAGGCGTTTCCGTTAATAGAGATTAAAACATAAGGATTTTTATCTGAATCTGTTTTATGGCAGATCTCTACCACTGCCCCACCATTCTTTCCAGAAGGATTGGGAGATTTGGTGGGTCTGGGGGTAATGGGGGCGGAAACAGGGTTCTTGGGCGAATATGCCTTGGGGGAAATATTTGTTTGCTTTTGTACTAGAAAAACACCAACACCTAAACCTGCCAGAAGCAGTAAAACTAAAACTATATGAGCAGCACCTTTTTGTGAATTCATCCTTATATTTATAAGAACATAATTTATAAACCAATGTCAAGGGTACGATATTTGACAAAGATTTTTAAATCTGTTTAAATAGTGTTAGACGGGTATTATGTTTGAAAAACCCACAGGGTTTGCCCAACGGGGAGTAATTTCTCCCCACCTCCTGATTGCCCTAGCTGTCATCGGTTTGATAATCTATGTCCTGATCTCCTCCACTTTCCCTTTTAAAGATAAACTTTTTGGCTTGCTTTATCCCAAACCTTCTTCTCAGGCAGCTGGTTGCTTAAAAATGATCATTCCGGCCTACTTTTATCCCGGTCCGTTATGGGATCAGACTATCAGTAAAGCTGGCGCAGTCGACATCATGATCGTCAACCCTTCAAGCGGCCCTGGGAGTACCATTGATACCAACTATACCGGAGTTATCAATAAAGCCAAAGCTGCTGGTATCAAGATACCCGGCTATGTTTACACTGATTATGGCAACCGTGATGCTGCTGTGGTGAAAGCAGATATTGATAAATACAGAAACTTTTACGGAGTTAATGATATTTTTCTGGATCAGGTATCTGCTTCAACCACAGCCCTGTCTTATTATCAGGACCTAGCCAATTATATTCGCGCTACTTCAGGCTCTCTGGTAATTCTTAATCATGGGGCAATACCAAACCAAGCATACGCTCAAATTGGTGACATACTGTTAATCTTTGAAGGAAGTTTTAGTGAATATAAGGCAGCCACCTTCCCATCATGGGTTTTCAATTATCCTTCGGATAAATTTGCTCATTTAGTCTATGATACAGGCAATAAATCCAGAATGAATCAGGCAATTAGGTTGGCAAATCAGCAAAATGCCGGTTATATCTATGTGACTAACGACACCCTGCCTAATCCCTGGGATAGCCTGCCTAGTTATTGGTCAGCAGAGATAAACAAATTATGCACCGCGACCCCCTCCCCAACCCCTACCCCTAACCCCACCCCAACTCCCACTTTAAGTCCCACTCCTACTCCAACCGCTTCTGCAACCCCGACACCCTCCCCTCTGCCATCACCTACATCGCTGCCCGGCGGCAGTATTTGGAAACCCGCTTTAAATACTTCCTGGCAATGGCAGCTGACAGGTACGCTTGATACCTCGCTAAACGTCACTATGTATGATATTGATCTATTTGACAATTCCGCCTCAGTAGTGGCATCACTTAAAAACTCCGGTAAAAAAGTAATCTGTTATTATTCTGCCGGTTCCTGGGAAAATTGGCGGCCGGATGCCAATCAATTCCCCGATTCTGTCAAGGGCAACAGTAATGGCTGGCCCGGGGAAAAATGGCTGGATATCAGGCGACTGGATGTCCTGGGGCCAATCATGAGCGCCAGGCTTGATCTTGCCAAACAAAAAGGATGCGATGGCGTTGAACCTGATAATGTCGACGGTTACACAAACAATACAGGTTTTCCTTTAACTTATCAGGATCAAATTAATTATAACAAGTGGACTGCCAATGCGGCCCATGCCAGAGGGCTGTCTGTTGGCCTCAAAAATGATATTGAGCAGGTTAATGACTTGCTTTCCTACTATGACTGGACCTTAAATGAGCAATGCTTCCAATACAATGAATGCGATCCCTTAACAAAATTTGTCCAGGCCGGGAAGGCAGTCTTTAATGTGGAGTATAAGCTTGACACTTCCCAATTCTGTCCTCAAGCAAACTCGATGAACTTTAACTCATTAAAGAAAAATTTAGACCTTGATGCCTACCGAGTTGCCTGCAGATAAACTACCTGGCAGTCACGTTGATGATTTGTTTAGCGCTGTTGCCTGAGGGATCATAAGCTTTGGCAGTGATGGAATAAGTTCTCCTTGCTGGCTTAGGCACATTCCAGGAACAACTATACTGGCCTGAACTGTTGGGGGTTAACACCAGGCATTTTAAGCTATCGCCGATATAAAATTCCACCTTAGAAACCGCCACGTTATCAGAGGCTTTGGCAGCAATCAAAACCGTGCTATTCTTTTTGACAGTGGCCCCATTTTGAGGGTTGGTGATAGACACTATAGGAGGAGTGGTATCCGGAACGGGAATTGGTTCAGAAGCGGCCTGAGATACAGGTTTTGGGAAAAGCTGGGCGAATAACTTATCTTTAAAAGGAGCGGACGACGATAGAAGAAAAAAAGCCACCAGACCAAAACCTGCAATTAAAACGAATACCGGCGCTACCCCTTTTTGGTTTAATGAAAACATGTAATTTAAGCAAAACACTTTCCCCTCTCCCTTGTCAATACCCGCTATTTTTGGTAAACTATGGGACCTATGGCTAATCTTGAAAAAGGTCCTGTTAGAATTACCCGGCGTGAATCATTTCCTATTATTTTCGGAGGGTCTCTTGCTGCTTTTATTAGCCTCGCTTGCGGTCTACGGAATCAAGAGCCCCAAAATACAACTCCGACAGTAGCTGCTGTAAAACCTTTCCAGGAACCACTAGATACCCAAATAGTAGAAAATGTGCGAAGAGAGATATTGAACTTTAGTAATTATCCCAGAAACTTGCGAGAAAAAATGGTCAATTTCTGGAGTCAGGGTGTTGGGAGCGTAGCATACAGCAAAAATAACCAATCTTATTTACTTTCTTTTCGGCCGGCAACGCCAGATCCTCAGTTGCAAGACTTGGCCAGAACCACGATAAGCTTGGAGCGCAGAAGCTTATCTACCGGCGGCAGCGCTTTAGAATTTCTTATTAATGGATCATATTCTCCTGATGTAGAAAAGGGTTTACCTGAACAAATAACTAATCGTTTAAAGGCTATGAATTTTGAACATGAAGGTATTGCTAGCATAGCTTTCGTTAATGGTTTTATCAGTGTGGGTCAAGACTTGGGCCTGGATTTTAGATTCCCCTCTGAAGCCCAACCTCAGGAAGCTAACCAACTTTCCAAATTAAGAGAGTACATACCAACAATCAGGTACGATGCGGAAGCCGTAGCAGAAATTAACGATTATATCCTAACCTTTCCTCTGCTTGATAAAGACCCCCAGGGGCAGATCCTGTTTGTAAAACACCCAAGCAGTCAAAAACCATTACCCATAGTTTCCGGCAATGTGTTCCTGGAAGGCGGGCTAACTTTTATAGTTGATCAAACCATTGGTGCATCTTTGACGGGAATCGACAGTTTCGACCAACTAACTCAAAAATACTCTGTATTAGATAGTATCCCTGGAAGTACGGAATATCTGAAACAAATTCAGCAACAGTTCAAAGATAAGCCTTAATACCACTATTTATCTATTAACCCGACCAGCAGCCAGAAATAAAGAAGGTGTACCACTGACTGGTTTTGAAACTGGACCCAAACCAAATAAGTGATCAATGAAATTAAAAGTACATTTTGTTCACGATCGTGAATATTTTGTCGAAGTTTATTAAGCAATACCCCCACCAACCCTAACCACCCCAATAGCCCAATTACTCCGGAAAAAAGCAGCAAATCCAAAACGTAACTGTGCGAGCGGTTAATACTTAACTCCTTAAGGCTAATTAAAACCGGAGAAACTTTTAAGTTTTCCTCAAAAAGAGGGTGTTTATTTTCCTCAAAATAATCAGCAAAGGCCTGGCCAATATTCTCCAAACCATAGCCTGTGAGAGGTTTTTGCCAAGCGATTTTTAAAGCCTCGGGCCAAATATAGGCTCTTTTCTCTACAGATTCTTTGGTTAAATCAGGGTTTTGGGTAACAAAAGGCTTGGATACTTCATTCCCCACTAAGCCGGAAGAAACATTTAAAGCGATAATTATACTACCCAAAACTATCACACCCGCAATCAGACCCACTTTGAACTTTAGCTTCAACTCGTTCGTCAAACCTAAAAGTAGCAACACAAGCGCCAGCAAAATCGTCGACCTGGAGTAACTAATTAAGATACCAACCATGGCAACCAACCCACCGCCCCACCCCAACACTACCAACCTTTTATCCTGATTTTTAAACAAAAAGTAACAAAAAGGTAGGCTTAAAAGCAAAAAACCGGCAAAGAAATTAGGCTGGCCAAAAGTGGATACTGCCCTGCCGGCATAATTTGGAATTTGAGCATGGAAAATATTTATTAATAACCACTCTTTAATAGCAAGCAGACTTATTAGAGTTGCTGAAATAGACAATACTGCTGCCCAATATTTTAATTTAATCTTTGTCCAACTCACAATTAAAGAAAACAAAAATAAATATGCATATAAAATCCAGCCCTGAAAGTAAGGATAATTCCCCACAATACTGCCCATCACATCAATCCCGTTTAGTGATGTAAGAAGTAAAATTAAAATAAATATTCCGGCAATTTTTAAAATTTGAGTCCACTTAAATCCTTTTCCCCTCCATAATAACCCTATCAAACTAATACTTAATATGAAAAAGAATGCCTTTATTTGTTCATACCCTAAATTATAGGTTGCGCTTAGCAATGGAGTCAAAAAGACAGTTAAGAGAAGTAAATATTTTATTAGTGATGTCACTTTAGAGCTTCTATTGTTGGCAGTGTTCCTTCAGCTAAAAACTTCAGCATGGCTCCGCCGCCAACCGACACGAACCCTTTTTTCTCAAACTCCCCCAAAATCTCCAAACTCCCCAACAAGCTAACCGTATCTCCGCCTCCAATGATTACCTCTGCGCCGGAATCTAAAACCATCCGGGCAATTTTCCCGGACTGGACATTTCCGGGGTCTTCAAATTTACCCAGCGGACCGTTCCAAACTATCATCTTGGCTCCCTTAATAAGACCACTCCAGGATTCAGCAGTTTCCGGAGCAATATCAGTCCCCGCCTCATTCATCTTTCCCACCATCACGTTGTTTGGTAAACTCAAGCCCTGTTCCCTAATCTCTGAAACTAATTTCCCACCTACCAAAACTGCATCTGCTTTTTCTGCCAGCATAGTAATAACCGGTAATTTATCGGTCACTTTTGCTCCTCCCATAATAGCCACAAAAGGCTGTCTGGGATTATCCCTGACTTCACCTAAAATCTTCACCTCTTCAGCAAAGTGAAGTCCTGCTGCATGAGGTAAGAGCGTGGGTACCATAGTGGTAGACGCAGCCGGATTATGAGCAGAAAAAGCTTCATTGACATATACCTCGCCCAGTGAAGCAAGTTTCTTGGCAAAATCAATATCACAAGTTTTGGAAGTACAAGTAGTGTGGTAATCTAAACCAGGCACCTCGCCATGGAAGAAACGGATGTTCTCTAAAAGCACTATTTTACCAGTTGAAGTTGCAGCTTGCTCCAAGTTTTGGGCAAAAGCCACTTCCATTCCCAACGCCTGCTCAAACCACTCCTGAACCGGTTTAGCGCTAAGTTCCAGCGGATTGCCAGCTTTTTCATCATCCACAGTTTTAAAAGGCCTGCCTAAATGACCTATTATGATAACCTTTGATGCATTCTCCAAACACAGTTTTAAAGTTGGCAGTCCCGCCTTCAGTTTAAAGTCTTCTACAACTACCATTTCCCCAGCTACAGAGGGTTTACCCTGAGCGAGCGAAGCGAGTCGAAGGGCCACATCAATATCATATCTAAGAAGAACCTTTTTGCCTTTTACGAATTCAGAAGTCACCACCTGCATACGGTTATCTTAACATACCGAAACCTCTTGACAAAAATAACAAGCAGGAGCACATTAGTGCCTGTAGATTAAAAGAGGTTGTTTAAGATTTTCTAATTATCAAAAAAATTCTTCCCTGAATTTAGAGCTTCAAAATAAGATTCTATTGTTCCAAATAAAGGTTTAGGCAAATTTTGAGGATTATACCAATTCCAACTAGCAAATTTGTGTGGTTCTAAAAGCCGAGGTTCCCCAGACTTCCATTCTGCCACCAGACCAATATCTACATAATGTTTGCCAGGATACCTTTTTAAATTAGCCAGTCTAACAAACCTGACATTTTTGATCTCAATCCCGGCCTCTTCCCGACATTCCCTTCTGGCACATTCAATAATTGATTCGCCAAATTCCAAATGTCCGCCCGGAAAAGCATACTCACCTGCTCCATGTGAACCTTTTCTTTTGGAAAGCAGGACTTTGCCATTTTTAAAAACCAAAACTCCAATACCAACTTTAATTTGAGGGTTTTTTGAAGTCATACGAGGTGGACTGTGTTCAGTCCTAATAAACCAAATTATATCAAACACAAGGTATATTCCTCTATGCTATACTGAAAAAATGGAAGGGCCAGGATCAAACATTGATAATCTCAAGGCATTAATAGGTTTTAAAAAGCTAGAAAAGGGATTTGATCCTAATAAATTTGAAGCAGCACGATCACTAGTCGCAACTTTAGACAATAGAACTACGCCTCCAAATGATAAACAAGCCAGAGATTTGATCAGCAGAATTGATAGGAACGGATCAGCTTTAGCTTTTGGGTTGGATGACAATGCATCTGTAAACCTTACCCTAAAAACTTTAAGACAGCTTCAATCCATAGACTATAACTCCCGTTTACCAAATGATCGAGCGAAAGAAGCTAGGGCTTTAGCAAATAGATTAGTTTCAGGTAACCTTTCTTCTATTGATAGAGCTATACAGAGAACAGCTGATCCAACCAATCTTCAATTAGCTATGGACTTAGTAAAAAAAACGCTGAGGGAAGATAAGCTATCACCTGATGGAAGAGAAATAGATTTCTTGTTAAGGCATTTTGAGGAGGGATTAAGAAGTGACGATTCAAGAGAAGACGGAGAGTCTGAATATACAAAATATTCTTTTATAGCTTCAGACATGTTTATAAGAATGGATGAGAATCAGCGAATAGAGGCTATAAAAATGCTTCAGGGCATGATCGATAACCCTGAGATAAGAGGAAGGGTAGTGTACGTAATAAGCCACCTATCTGCAGATCAATGGATTCCTGATGAAACACGAGAAGAAATCCGAAGTGTTTTAACTAAACAAATAATTAATCAATATGGACTTGATTACGATGAGCTATTAAGAGCTTGGGTTAGCGGTAGCGGCGAGATCTTGGGCAACTTCTTTTATAATGAAAGGAACTTAAATCAGATTTTTACTCTTGAATCTACCAACCCAGGGATTTGCAAAACTCTAAAGAGAGAGTTTAGAATAACAAATTTTTCTCGCTATCCGGAAGAATTATTAATAGATCTGTTTCAGCAGAGAAATAATATGGTTATTCCCTACGGATTAATGCTCTATCCTAAAAGGGATCATGATGGAACTGCTTATCTTTCAAGAGACGTTGTGAAGAAATTCTACGAACAACTTAAGTCTTTTGGATACAGTCTAAGACTTTATGAGGTGGGCAGTAAGATGGACATTGGCAGAGTTCTTATTGCTTCCAAAAAAAAGTTTGGGATTAAAAATAAAATAGAATTTATGATTTTGGTTGGACACGGTAATCCTCAAAGCATAACTTTTGGAGAAACCTATACAAACGCAGAAGCAGGAGAAGAAGTAAATAACCGTAACGTAAGTGGTGTTATCCATCAGTTGGATTTTGAAGGAAGTGGTGTACAAAAAGCTGGAGAGTTACTGGCTGATCATGCAAATATAATTCTTGTTTCCTGCTCCACCGGTGCAGCTGAGGGGATAGCAAAAACTATATCTGAAACATATCCTAAAACCACTGTGACTGCCCCCGAAGAGCCAACTGACCTAAGAGGAATAGACGTAACAAAGGATGCACAAGGTAAACTTCATTTCAAGGTTGCTTATAGATCTACTGATATTTCAAGGTCTTTTGCAGCTGGGAAGTCTCTCTGAGAAAATAATTTGAAAACTTCGGAAATTACCCGGGCGGGCATTTACGACTTTTCAGATTTTTCAAACCGCAATTTAAGAATTTAAGGATACCCTTCAAGCTAATCAACGATGTCGGGCAAAAATTTCTATGGGTGTGGGCGCGCTTGGGATCGAACCAAGGACCTCTTACTTTAGAGAACGAAGCATTATTGTAACAACGATTACAATAATATGCGAAGTTCTCGCAAGACGCAAATCTTCATAAGTGGGCGGTAATGGTGTCGAACCATTCACCTCTTACTTATCAGATAAGCGCTCTACCGCTGAGCTAACCGCCCTGGCAGAGATTTGCGTCTTATCAGTAGCGCTCTTCCTGGGTTAACTTCAAGTTATTATATTTCGACTTCGTCGATAAATTGTTGTTAACCCGTTGAATTGTCATTTAGACAATTCAACCCACTGAGCTATGCGCCCAAACCGAATTATTTTACCATGTTACGAGAACTTTGTCTCGAGCTTAAGTTATGTTAAGATTAACAAGATCAACGGCCTCGTGGGAGAGTGGTTATCCAGCGGTCTGCAAAACCGCGCACACCGGTTCGAATCCGGTCGAGGCCTCCAATATACCCTATAATTTGACTTCATTTCTCTAGCTTGCTATACTCGCAACCTAAGAGGAAATTAATGAAGTCGCCTGAAGGACAAGAATATAAAACAATCTCACCTTTCATCCGTGTTGGACGGACTTTTTTTAGTCTTGCTATCAGCCCATTCTTGAGAAAAGAAGTTATAAGAAAACACCCGAACGACGGATTGTCTAGATTAGAACAACTTGCACAACAAGGGTATGGCAGTCTTATCATCGGTAACCATCTTTCACTAGGTGAACCTCCAAGAGTTTTAGGGATTACTATGATGAATCCTGTTCTTGGAGACAGAGAGATTGTCTCGTCTATAGGGATTCAGCAACTTAAGGGTTATTACAAGCTTGCTGCAAGAATAACAGGGGTCACAATCTGTCCTATCTCCAATAAGGACACTTTAGAATACATTCAAAAACACCCTGAAAAAGCAGAGAGATATGAACAAGCGCTTACAAAAAAAGGAGCAGCTAAATTACTAAGCGAATATTTGACACAACAGGCTCCTCGTGTGCTAAACAGCGGTGGGTCAGTTTTATTATATCCTCAAGGAGGGCGCCGCAGCTCTTTAGAAGGTATTACGGACGCTGTATCAACACTTATTAATAGAACTAACCGTTACGGAATAGATAAATTTGCCATAATGTTTACAGGGGCTGGAATTAGAGGGATAAAACGCTATGACGATAAGTCTATAAGAGGTCTAAATCTAGGCAGCGTTTATGAATTGACGATCGGAAGAACTTTAACTAAAGCAGAGCTCCTAGAAGAAGCCTCAGAACGCGGTATTGGTATTGATCAATTTGTATTAGAAGAGTTAAGATTAGTGGTTCCGAAAAGCTATCTGCCGAGAGACTTCGCAATAACGCCTTAGAATCTTCCTAACTTTAATACCAAAAGAGTGGTGGGAATCCAGATCATTTCCAATTGACTTTAGGAAATAGCGCCGAATCAACGCTTTTCGCCTGCCATTCAACAGGCATTTGTCCGATCGTGAGATCGAGACTGGATCAAACCATGGCTAACTATAACTTAAGTGACCTAAGTCACCTAAGTTAATTAAGTAATCCTAAGGTTTGAACAAAACTCCAGAAAGGAGGTGATCCATCCCCAGCTTCGGCTAGGGATACCTTGTTCATGTCTACCCACTCATTACTGAGGGCATGGACTATATCTTCATCCTTAGAAAATGACTTTTTACTGGATGCCAACTACCTATTATTTTTGCGAATTTCTCATAGGATTGAACACTTATGAAAAATCGCCAGTAGTTTGGATCTACTTTTTTGCTTGGATTATGAATGAAACCACATTTGATCCCTAATTCTTCTAACCATTTCTTTATTTGACTCAAATCTTTTAGATTCTTTTGTGCAAAATAAAGATAATAACGAACTTTAGGATCTCTGGAAACTCCACCTTCCGCATCAAAATAGCCTCTGATGTAATCAATTTTGTCTTTATTTGACTCAATTACAAAATCTTTTAAGAAAGACCTTGAAAACTCAACAACATATAGATTGCGAGTCTTCCCTTCTTTATACATCCAAGCTTTCTGACCAAGATTTTTAATTTCTTTTACAAGAAATTCGATATATTCTTGATCTTTTTGAACAATGCGGTAAGTAAGTTTCCTTACTGTTCCATCATGTAATGCCCCAAGCAAATATGCTTTTGTCATTTTCAAGGCGCTAACGTGTAGTCTCTACGGAGTCCCTGCACCAAACGGTGCGGGGTTCCCTCGGTATTTTCCCTTAATCTAAGACTAACCCGAAGTTAATACGAAAATCAAGTAGGAATTCACCGATACAGTTAGATTTTTACTACATCATTACTGATGTAGGTCGCAACAAAATGCAGATTGCATTTACGACTTAAGCTTCATCGCTGGTTTCACCTTCGACCAATAAATTGGACTTCGGGTGCCCCCAACTTTGCTGCCTTGCATATGCTTCCTCGATTACTCGAGGTATGGACTATATCATCCTCTTAAATTTAAGAGGCCAGCATATAATTTCAGTTTAATTCCAGAATATCTGGTACCTGAAATATGAGTCTCTACGGGGTCCGGCTTTGCCGGACTTCCCTCGGTATTGCCCTGTACCGTAATGATACGGGGGTTCACCGATATTAGCTGGTTTACCTAAAGATTCGCATCCTTAGGCCGCCTAATTAAGACGGGCGGTGATTGTGGTAAGAAACCTTCCACACCCCACTGGACGTGCGCGTCTAACGCATCCAGCGAGTCCGATGGTTCATAGCTATTTTAAGTTTTTCAACTTGCCTCAAACCAATAACAGTTTTATATGATTTATCTTCTACTAGTTTGAAAATAGCTTTAAATAACTGAAATTCTTGTTGCTTCTTACTATGAAGTTTATGCTTTTCAAAAAAGGGTATTAGTATTTCTCTAATATCTCTTAAAGCATTTATTTCAAATCTATAACACCCAGAATGGTTTTCCCTTTTTTCATTTTGATAATAGATTGCTCCACAACCAAAACTTTGTTTAACTTCTTCAAGTACGAGTAGATCATCTCCCCTTAACTTGATATAGAAGTGAGGTTCCACTCTAACTGTCTTATGATCGCCTTTAGGATATCTTACACCTATGTAAAAACATCCTTCTCCATCAGTAAGACCAACAATATAGTCATCCGAAACCATTGGTTCATCCCTTCGGTAATTGTTTGGGTATATTTCCACTTTAAATGGTTTATATTCCCTTGTCAACTACTTACTATGGACTCAGCTGACTTCCTAAGACCATAATTGTTCTGATATCTTAGGATCTCCCTGGGTCATTTAAAAAACTGTTTCCAGCATTCCTTAAGCTTTTTTTATTGCAACTTCCCTACCGTACACAGATAGATCGTCACTCGCTTTTCTAAAAGGACTGCTATTTGCCGTTGAACCCTTCAGACATTCTGTTACCAGAGATGTCTTGTTCTTGGCTATCCGGCTTTCGCCGGAGACGGATTTACACCATCTAGCTTTAAAAACTGCCAGGCGCATTTATTTTGTACAA
>Ga0155157_122_pt6 | contig 9987 bp, 11 predicted proteins | sample RifCSPhighO2_01_FD_106125 | JGI IMG/M metagenome (GOLD analysis project Ga0155157, IMG submission 106125) | Candidatus Daviesbacteria bacterium RIFCSPHIGHO2_01_FULL_40_11
AAAAGAAATCAATCGCCATGATAATTTTTCGCCGGTCAATAACATCCACCAGTACCCCGGTAAATAAACCTAAAAGTACTGCCGGAAGGTAAATTGCAAGAATAAGTGCAGAAACAGCTGTATTGGAATCCGTTAATTTAAAAACCCAATAAATAATCAGGGTAAAATTGAGGATATTTAGAGATAGCTGAACTAAAATCTGGTTAATCCAAAGATTTAAAAACCCGGGGTTTTGCAAAACCGCGGCAAATGTTACTTTTCCAACCATAAACTAGAGTATTATAACTTACGATTATACGGCTTTCTGACATTTGGGGCAAAGGTATGTGCCGCGGCCACCTAGAGTAACCTTTTTTATCTCCGTTCCACAGACCTTACAAGCATGTTTATCTCTCCAATAGACAAAAGCGTAGTCTAAAAAATAACCTTTGTGGCCTTCCGCATCTACAAAATGTGCTCTGGTAGAACCTCCATGTTTGATTCCATCCTGAAGCGACTTCACTATACCGTGGTGCAATCTCGTAAATTGCTCATCAGTTAGACTGCCTACCTTAGTACGAGGATCCAGTCTGGCATCAAAACAGGCCTCATTGGCATAAATATTCCCCACTCCGGAAACCACCGATTGGTCCATAATGGCCACCTTAACTGGCATATTTTTATGTTTTAACAGATTCTGTTTTAATACCTGCCAAGCAAACCCCTTATCTAAAGGTTCCGGCCCCAATTTTCCTAAAATTCCTTCACTTTGCACTTTTAACTTTGCACTTTGCACTACCTTCACCCACCCGAACTTTCTCTGGTCGTTAAAATAGAGGTGTGAACCGCCGGCAAAAGAAAAAATTACTCTGGTATGAGAATTGGGCATCTGACCAACCATATCAATTGTTGGGTGTCCCCCTATAAATCTTTCCCCTTCACCCTTTCCGCTTTCCCCTTTCCATACCAGCTGTCCTGACATCTTGAGATGAAATAACAAGGTTTTATCACCACTTAACTCCACGCCTAATATCTTAGCTTTTCTCCAAATATTGAGTACTTTTTGACCCTGTACCAAATTAGGATTTCCCAGGAAAGATTTTGGGGATAAAACCTGAATTTTTTGAATTTTCAGTCCAATAATTTTGCGGGATAACCCCAAACGGATAACTTCTACCTCTGGCAATTCAGGCATAAGATTGAATCTTTCTTCCCAGTTTGAATCTGATAAGCAAAAAGAGAATAAAACCTACGGAAAAGATATACATTGGGAAGGCATAATGGGCAAAATCCCATTGCTTAATGGTAAAAAGTGTCACTGCCGCTAGCCCATCTGAGGCAATAGCAAAAAATATAGCCCAATTCCCTACCTGAGTTACCTTCCACAAAACTAAACCTACAATCGCCAGCGCTCCACAAATTAAATCAAATTTAGTAAGTTTCCAATACGCTTTTTTGTTTAAGAAAGAGGCAAAAAATATAAGAAGTGGCAGACCCCCGAAAGCAAAAGTTGTGAGTGACAGTAAACCTACCCCCTGTTTGAGCTGGGCAGCAAATGCGACGAGAGGGGCCAGCGCCCACAAAAACCAAGTAACTCTGTTGGGTTTCACTTTTCCTTTGATTGTATATATTAGATAAGTGAAATCGCCAAATAGAATGAAAGCAACAGCTACAAATACAAATTTTTCATCTATCATAGAAGTTAAATCAGCTTAACCAACCTCCCGCTTCTAATCACTTTCTTCAAGGTAAAAGCAAATAAAGCCACTGAGCCACTTAAATAAATTACATTAAGTAACACTGCCACCCAAAACGAACCGTAATCAAACTGGCCGGTTCGGAGAGTAAATCTCATCCCCTCAAACACATGAGAAATGGGCAAAAGATAAGCTATTTTTTGAAAAACAGGAGGTAAAATACTCACCGGGTAAAAAACAGCAGCAAAAGGCTGGACAAAAAACGGCAAAATCCAAGTTAACGGCCCGATTGAATGACCGTATCTTAAAATCAAAGAGATATTAAAGATACCGAAAGATACTGCGAAAATGAATAAATTGATCCAGAGTAAGCTCAAACCAAAACCTAAAGTGGTGATTTGAAAGTTATAAAAAATCCCCGCCATCAGCCACATCGAAGTTAAGGCAATCAGGATTTTGATAAAGCTAATCGTCACCAACCCTGCTAAATATTCCACAAAAGTAATGGGTGAAGCTAGCACATTAATGACATTTTTATCCCAAATATCAAACATAAAATTAACCCCGATGTCAGTGCTAACTTTTTCAAATACTACCCAGAGGATCATTCCTCCCAGTAAAAATGCTGCCAGAGTTTGCGACTGGATATTTTGTACGTAGGTGGCCAAAAAACCCCACAGTATTAAAACCAAGACCGGAGAGATAATCACATCAAAAAATCTCTCCATTTGATGCATGGTTAAGAAAATATGCCGTAAAATGATAGCGTAAACTCTATTTAGGTTCATCTTGACTCCTTGCTAGATGAATAAATACATCCCGCAAGTTAGGCTCGCTCCCTTCCAGCTTTAATACTTTTTGGGTCAGTTCTAAAGGGCTACCTTGGGCAATAATCTTTCCATGATTTAGAAAAATCACCTCACCTGCAATTTCTTCTATCTCCCACATATTGTGCGAGGTATACAAAACCGTGATTCCTTCCTCTTTTTGGATTTGTTTTATTAAATTTATTCCCTTATCCACCACATCCGGGTCCATAGAAGCCATTGGTTCATCCAACAGCAGCAGCCGGGGCTTATTCAGCAAAGCTTTACAAAGATTGGCTCTGGCCCGAAGCCCGGTGGAAAGGTCACGGGTAGCTTGATCCTTAAGGTGGCTCATTTCAAAAATCTCCAACAGCTCCGTGATCCTCTTTTTGGCCTCCGGAACCTCATAAAGTTTGGCATAAACCAACAGGTTTTCCCAAATACTTAAATTCCAGGGCAGATTAAACTCTGCTGAGGCATAATTTACATCTTTGAAAATCTCGCTTCTTCCCTTAAAGATATTCTTACCGAAAATACGGATATCACCTTCATCCGGGGCAACCAAACCTAAAATACAATAGATGGTCGTGGATTTGCCTGCCCCATTTGGCCCTAGAAAACCCAAAATCTCCCCTTCTTCCAAAGAAAAAGAAATGTCATCAATAGCAGTAAAGCTATTAAAACTTTTCCTTAAATTTTTAACTTCAAGTATAACTTTCGTATCCATATATTTTTTTTGTCATTGCGAGGAGTCTTCGACGAAGCAATCTGGGTCGGATAGATTCCTAACTAGATTGCTTCGCTAATCGCTCGCAATGACGATAAAAGGTCAGAATGACAAGTATATTTATTGTAGTTTAGATTGAAGCTGATTACTAGAGATCAAGCAGAGCTTGCAGATCGGGCCTCAGACACCTTTTTGGCTCTTTCCAAGAAAGCTTTTTGGGCAGCTTCAACATTTTCTTCTTTTCCGGCCCAAGCCTGTAAAGCTTCGTCTTGCAAGGCCCGGCCATACGAGAAAGACAACTGCCATCCGCCAGCCGGCGGGCTAACTTTGTTGATAGCAGCCAGATTCTCGGTGGCCTGATCCGGAGTTTGCCCGCCTGATAAGAAAGCTATTCCAGGCACTTCTTTTGGCACTACCTCCAAAAAAGTTTGCACTGTAGCCTCAGCAATTTCTCCACTTGTGGTCTGAGTGGAACTATCCTTTCCAGAGATCACCATATTGGGCTTTAGAATCATTCCCTCTAAAACCACCTTATGCGCTTTTAATTTATCAAAAACCGCCTTCAAGGTTTTACTGGTTACTTCCCGGCATTTCTCTAAATCATGTGTCCCATCCATTAACACCTCCGGCTCAACAATCGGGACCAGATCTTGTTCCTGGCATAAAGCAGCATACCTGGCTAAAGCCTCGGCATTTGCTTCAATGCAGGTATCAGTCGGAATTCCATCCCCGATGGTAATAACAGCCCGCCATTTGGCAAACTTAGCCCCCAACTCCTTATATTCAATTAGACGATCTCTTAACCCATCCAAGCCTTCTGTGATTTTCTCCCCGGGAAGATTAACCATCTGCCAGGCACCTTTGTCAACCTTGATTCCCGGTATTATACCTTTACTTTCCAGAAACTCTGGAATTGGAATGCCGTCAATCAATTGCCTGATTGTTTCGTCATATAAAATCACCCCTGATAAAAACTGCTCAATCCCGGGAGTGGTAAAAAGCATTTTTCTGTATGCCAAATTAGTATCAGGAGTAGACTGCAAACCAATTTTGTCAAACCGTTTTTGGATGGTTTTGGTAGACTCATCTGCAGCCAGGATGCCTTTTCCCGGCGCCACCATAGTCAAAGCTGTAGATTTTAAAGTAGCTATACCCATTAGTGATGAACTTTCTTAACTATCTTGGCACCTCTTTTTGATACTGTCAAGGTGGTTACTTCATGACTACCACCCACTACTCTTACTCCGGGTAAATCAAACCACCTGTCATCACCGGTTATGGCGGAGATTGATACCAGGGAGTTTTCATTTTTGCCCGCCACCAGATCATCTATTGTTCAAACCTTTTTCCTGGATCAGCCTCCAAACAGACAGTGCAGTAAGCTCAGTGGCACGAATAATGTGATCGTTCACCTTTACCATGGGGTTCCAACGTTACTCTAACTTACTGATCCTTGTCAACTTTTAAAGCGTGGAATCAGGCTGTTGTGCTGCTTCAGTATAAGAATTAAGCACTTTTCGTTTAACCCACCTTAAATAATTTCTTGTCAAAGGATCTTTGTTAATTTGGCGACCCACTAAACGAGCAAGTGGCTGGTCGCTTCTAGCCACTCCGTGAAAGCCATACAGATCTACCGCTTCAGGGCATACCATCTGGGCAAGAACTCCACAGTCATAAAGTATATCTTCTTCTAAAACAATCTGTTTCTTGTAGCCATCCTCTTCCACTGGAACTTCTGGCCCTAATATAGCAAAAGCTTTAATAGGACCCCAATCAAGTTTGTGGCCAACAATTTCATGAACTATCCCCTCAGCCGCCTCGCAAGTCTTCATATTAAAAGGAATTATATCTTCTATTAATAAAAAGTCAATAACGGCGAAGTTCTAGATTAATCAGGACAAATGTTTTTCTATCAACTCCAAAATCTCCCTTTTAAACCTTTCTTTTGAAAATCTTTCAGCATTTTTTCTTAAAATTTCAGCACTAAACTGATCCTCCCTGAACTCCCTTAACAACCTGACCAAACTCTCTACCGTGACCATTCCCGGCCCACCGTAAAGCAATCCAGTCTGTCCATCGATGACTGTTTCCAGAAAACCACCACTTTTCGGGGCAATCACCGGAGTTCCGGCAGCTTGGGCCTCAATCGAGGTAATGCCAAAATCCTCATCTTCAGAAGCCACAATTAAAGCTTTGGCATTTTGCAACAATCTTACTCTTTCTTCGTCACTAATCCATCCCAAAAATTCAATTGTCTTCCACTTTGCACTTTGCACTTTAAACTTTAAACTATCCAGTTCTGGACCAGCACCAGCTACCTTTAGCGACAGTCCCAACTTCCCACAAGCCTCTACTACCACTTCTACTCCTTTCCCCCTCACCAACCTACTTAAAACCAAAAAATAATCTCTTTTGGCTTTGAACTTTGAACTTTGAATTTTGAACTCACTAAGGTCCACCGGTGGGTAAATTACCACAGAATCTCGCCTATAGAATTTCTTTATCCGCGCTTGGACATTCCGAGAATTAGCCACCAAAATATCAGGTCGCTGACTAACCTCAAAGTCATAAATCCTCATAAAATGATTGATGATCTCTCCCCCAATCCTGGTCCACCAATTTTTCTTATAGTTAAAGCTAGTCACATAGCCATACAAAAACCTGGGAGGGGTATGAATATAACTTATGTGCAGGGTCTCCGGTTTGGTAATAACCGACTTGGCCAAATGTGTGGCTGAAGAAGATGAAATGACCAAGTCATACTCTGATAAATCAAAGCTTTCAAACATCATCGGCCCAAAGATGCGAAACGGCGAGAGCAATCTATTGGCAAAAGGAAACTTTTGAAACCAGGAAGCCCTGATATCCCAGCTTTTAAGCCTTTTCCCATTTGCGCCCATTGAATCTAAATTCACATAAGCAGTATAGACAGGTGCATCCGGAAAAATCTCAAGCAAAGCTTCCAGAACTCTCTCCGCGCCCCCATATTCCCTCAAATAATCATGAGCGAAGGCTACTTTCATTTAAGACTTAAATTGTAGCAGAAAAGTTGATTTTGATTAAGTTAGGGTGACAGAAGATCCAAAATCCTTGCCAGTAGCGACTGTTGTTCTCTGATTAATACTCCTGTATCAGCAGATACAAAACCAGTCAAGTTGGTGGTAATAGGGATAAGACCAAATACTCTTAGGTGTTTTTTGGATGGAATTTTATATACAATTTGTCCATCAGACTCTTCCAAGGTAATTTGATCCTCCAAAACTGTCAGCTCGGCAGATTCAGTGGAAATAGGCTCTTCCGTAGGGGAAGCCGAAGGTGTAGCTCCCGGTTCTGCGGAAGGAGTAGCGCTGGCAGAAGGAGTGCCGGCAGGCGTGGTTGAAGGCAAGGCAGAAGGAGAGGCATCCCGGAAAAACTTTGGACCTAAACCCTTTTTAAGATGAGCCCTTAACATGTTTTGAACAGCTTGGGCAGGTAAAACAGTTAAAACCCTTTCCACCCCATTCTTAGTCATTATCAGCTGATTTGTGGCAAGATCAATTCTGAGGGGGAATTTAGAAATTGCTCTTAAGCTTTGTACGACCTCGCCTTCATCTTCATCTTCATCTTCATCTGCCGACTGCGTTGCCTCGTCGCCATCTGCTTCATCTTCGCTTCCCCCTTCAGTTGCCTCATCTTCGTCATCCTCAGATTCTATTTTTGTTTTTATTAAAAACTCATTCCCTCTTTGCTCTAATCTGGTTCTTGTATTTTCCTGGCGTATATCTACTCTTAACCTATCCTCCCTTATTTCTGTTTTAATCCTCTCATCGGAAGTCCTTACTTCCTGTCTTAATTTGACTTCTGTTGAAGGACCACCTCTATTTTCACTTGATCCTGAATTAGATTTACCGGAATCTCCCGAACCGGAATTACCTCTATTGCTGGCACTACTGCCTCTTTCTGCCAATACCCCTTGGACATTTTGATCATCGGGAAATTTTTGGCTAGTTTGGACATTGGCGCTAACCAAAACTGCAGCTGCTATCAAGACTATAATTGGCAAAGCAACGTGAACTACGCCTTTTTGACTTGTACCAAGCGAGGTCGGAGTATTTTGCATGTAATTTAATTACACAGAATTTTGAACAAATTGTCAAGCTCCAATCCTTCTCTTGATGAGTATCCTGTAAGATGTTACTATTTGCCTGCCATGTTCAAGCTCGCTCAACAAAGACTGTTGGTGGTTGCTCCTCATCCTGATGATGAGGTAATCGGTTGTGGAGGCCTAATAAAAAAAATTAAAGACGGGGGCGGTCAGGTTTACGTGCTTTATATGACTGTCGGAGATACCAAAGATTTCAGCAAGAAGGGATTTTCTTTTTCAAATGAGCGACAGAAAGAGATTAATGCGGTTGTGAAATTTTTAAAAGTTGACGATTGGGATATTGCTTTTTTAGGTAATGATTATCATTTAAGACTTGATACCTTGGGACAAAAAGCCCTGATGGATAAGATTGAGCGGGAAAGCAAGGTGTCAATAGAAAAAATCAAACCGGCAGTTGTAGCTTTCCCTTCATCGCTTTCCTACAATCAGGATCATCGCATTGTAGCTGAAGCTGCCCATGCATCTTTAAGACCTACCTCTCAAAAAAAACATAATAAACATATTGTAGAAACTGTATTAATATACGAAGAACCAACAGATAGCTGGACTCTAAAAACTGGATTTGAACCTAATTTTTTTGTGCCATTAACAAATGACCAACTTAATGCCAAATTAGCTGCCTTAAAGCTTTATAAATCGCAACTGCGATCCACGCCAAATTTACGCTCGCCGGAAATCTTAAAAGTTTTGGCTCAAGCCAGGGGGGCTCTGTGTGGTTATCAATTGGCCGAAGGCTACAAAAGTCTTAGAATTATCAGCTAAATTATGAGATATTCTGGTATTCAACCGCAATACTTCCCCAGACTGCACTATTTTGCCAGGATTTTAGCGGCAGATGTTTTTATGGCGCGTGATGAAGTCCAGTTTGTCATTAAGCACAAATATCCCGGCGATCGCACGGACAAATCGTATCAGGCCCATACTCCAATCAAACACTCTTTTGGAAGGTATTTACTTGTTGTGCCAACTAAACATTCGGGTTTACCCGCTATTATGGAGACAAAAATATCTTATCAGAATAATTGGAATCAGGATCACCTAAAGGCGCTGCAATATGCTTATTCTAAATCTTTAAATTTTAAAAAACTCTGTGGAGAGATTGAAAACTTGCTTAAGAAAAAATATGAAAATTTAGCTTTCTTAAATTTATCAACAATTTATTGGGGGATTTTACATCTTTTAGGCGAGAATTCTCTTACAGAGAATGAGCTTTCTTTGGAATTTGTCAATAAAAAGCTAAAAAAACAAAAGAAATTTAAGCTAAAAGAGATTCGGCTAGCCTCACAAACAAAAGCATATAAAAATTTTAAAAATCTGGGGCCGAATGAAAAAATTTTATCACTTTGTCAGGAAGTGGGAGCTACTGAAGATTATTGCGGAGGAGTCGGCATTGCGGCATATGTTGATCACAAAATTTTTGAAAGACATGGCATAAAAATAACGGTTCAGGACTGGAAAGGCAAAGAGTATCGGCAGCTTTTCGAAAAGCATGGCTTTATCCCTAATTTATCCATCATTGATCTTTTGATGAATGCATCTTTGGATGAAGCTCAAAAGATCATTTCCGGATGAAAATACCTTTGATACTCTTATTACTTTTGGCCGTGGCTGTAGTTTTTTGGGGGATCTTTAGTATGACTAAAAAGAGCGATGACAAGAACTTAACGCAGCCAAAACCTTTACCTTCAGTTTCGCCAAAAAGATCAGAACCTCTAAAAGTTAAAGTTTCCATCCCCTATTGGGATCAGACAAAAGCTTTAAGTTCCTTCAGGGAAAATGTGGATTTAGTAGATTATATTTCCCTTTTCTGGTATTTTCTAGGTTCGGATGGAGAAATTCATAAATACGAGTTTGCCCAAGAGGATTTATCAATCATTAACTTTGCTCATGACAACGGAGTAAAAGTGGAGGTAGTGATAACAAATTTACCGGAAGATGGCGGTTGGGATTCGGATAGAGTGGAGAATGTTTTAAAGAACGAGGATTTGCTGGAAAAACATATTGAGGAAATTGTAGATCTTACCCAAAAGTTGAATGTTGACGGAATAGATATTGATTATGAACAATTAGATAATGACCTGATAGATGATTTTTCCGGATTTATTCAAAATCTGGGAAAGGCTTTGAGGGACAAAGGCAAATATTTAGGAGTGGCTCTTCATCCAAAATCCGATGATGGCATTGGCAATACAAATGGAGCTTTATCTCAAGATTGGCAAGAAGTTGCCAAAGGGGCAGACAATTTATACATCATGGCTTTTAATGAACATTGGGACGAAGGAGAACCGGGTCCAATTGCCTCGCTCCCCTGGGTGGAAAGAATTATCAAATATGCCCAAAGTTTGGGGATAGAAAAAAGTAAATTATTTTTGACAATCCCCCTTTTTGGATATGAATGGAAGGAGGATAGTGATCGGGCTGCCCACGGATTAACTTTTCAAGACGTACAAAAAATAATATCCAATAACGAAGTGGCGGTTGAGTGGAATGAAGATGTTGCCTCACCCTATTTTAAATATGAAAGAGGCGGAGGAGAATTTGAGGTTTGGTTTGAAGATGCCAGATCTGTTAAGAATAAAATAAATCTTGCGGATTCTGCAGGCTTTGCCGGGATAACTTTTTGGAGGCTGGGAG
>Ga0155157_103_pt1 | contig 8793 bp, 10 predicted proteins | sample RifCSPhighO2_01_FD_106125 | JGI IMG/M metagenome (GOLD analysis project Ga0155157, IMG submission 106125) | Candidatus Daviesbacteria bacterium RIFCSPHIGHO2_01_FULL_40_11
AATCGGCCTGTCCTGGTTTTTAATTTCAGCGAGAACAGCATCAGCAAATTTTTGATTAACCTTAACATATTCTTCCCAGTCTTCTTGCCTAAAAATGGGCCTGTTATGGGCAATATGACAGAGTGGCCATAAGCCTTCATTGGAAAAGCCATAGTAATAGCCTGTTTCTTCTTCCTCAGTTAACCAAACACGTTTTAAAGTATATTTTGGTTCATCCGGCGGGACTTGGATTTTATCCAATCTATCAACTACTAATTTATCCGCATCACCGCTTCCATTCGCGATCCACATCCCGCCGCAAGCCTGCATTACTGGTTCAATAGCAGTAACCATGCCGCTTGCTGGAAAATAATAGGTGATTTTTCCTCCATCTTTTGTATGGATATAAGGCTCCCTGTTGGAAACCATAAAGATAGTTCTTCCTTTTAAAATATCTTTGACAAATTCTTTTAATCTTTCCGCTGTCCATGGGGAATCCAGTTTTTCTAACCTCATCCTGGCTTCTTCGCTGGCAGAAATTCTGGCTTCCTGAAGGCTGCTTCTGATATTGGAGATTTCTTTAACTAAAGGCCGGAAAAAGAAAGAGCTTGTTAATCCCTTGGAAGACTGCTCTGCTGCCCCCACTCTTGCCAACCTTAATGTTTCAACCAATCCCTTGATCGGCTCAAAGATAATCCAACGTATTAAAAGAAGTGTTGCCAAAGACAATAAAGATGACTGGATAAGCAGCCTGATAAGATTATTTCTCCATATTTCATTTAAGCGGTCGTTAATATACCCTGCCTTTTGAGCAATTGTTAATGCACCTACAATACTGGTATCATCATGAATGGGAATTGCCAAAACATACATATTCCCACTTGTTGTATCCACAAAATCTCCGTTTGCTTTATCCGCATCCATTACATCCTCCGCAATTTTTATAACATCCGGTGTTTGAACGATAAACCCTGAAGAAGTGGCTATGCCATTACCTTTTTTATCATAAATAGCCATACCTGCAAACCTCTCCTTATCATTTAACTTGTCGACCAAATTTTGTATTTGCTTGTTGGATTTATTAACAAAGTTAGGTTCAATAGTTTCTTTTAAGTTTTCTGAAAGAAGTGTTGAGCGATATTGCAGATCAGATTTTAGTCTTTGTTCTTCCTGTCCCACCTGATTAACAGTAAAAGCAATCACAACAAGACTAATGATGGTTACTATTACCAGGAGTGCTATAATAATTTGTTTCATAAAAAGCTATTTTACAATATATTCTCTAAGATTTCCTGATTACTTACTGTAGTTTTGATAATTGACAAGAATTTTTCGGGTGTGATAGTGTAGTAATAATGTCAAACCTTGCTGATGATTTAACTAAATCTCTCTCTTCAATTGTTTCCGGTGCTGGTGATGTTGCCTCAACAGTTCAGAAGGTGGCAAAGGATAATGTTGTCCAATTAGTCTCTGGAGCAGGCAATGTAGCTACCACAGGACTTCAAACAGTTGATCAGGTTGTAAGTGAAGGTTTGGAAACCATTTCTTCAACAGGGGCTTCTTTAACTGATGGAGTTACAGGTTTGGTAAGAGGTGTGGTTGATGGAGCAAAAGACACCGGAGTAAATGCCACAGAAGCAGCAGGAGAAGCTGCCTCACAGGCTGTTAAAACCGCTTCCAAAGTTGGTGGAGATGTAGGAGAAGTGGCTATATCATCTGTTGAAGGAGCAATTAAAGCAGCAGGTGATATTGGTGCAGACTCAGGAGAACTTGCCAAAAGCGCAGTAATGGGAACCCTTAAGGCAGCAGATGAAATAGGATCAGAAGCTGGAGGAATTGTCAGAAAAGCTCTACTTAATGCTGCTGCTTTACCTCATGATATTATTGATGCTCTCCTCACCGGTAAAACCGAGTAAATAAATCTTTCTACTTATCCTAAATTTATTTAGTAGTTAATGTAATAAGTCTCTAAAATTACCCCTCCAGCAATAGAAACATCACCTGAGTCTGAACAACAACCTGAAGTTGAAAAACCTGAACCTGAAGATGAACGTAAAAAGGAAGAAGCAACAGAAAATGTTGATCTGCCTAAAAAGTCCTACTAAGCAAAAAAAGAAGGCTAGCTTTTAAACTAACCTTCTTCTCTAGAAAGGATTGCTTTACAATATCACTTTTTATTAACGACTTCCGTTCCCATTTTACTCGTTTTTTCCTTTATTTCCACTGGGGGAATTACTTCTACCTGTTCCTTTCCTGCTAATTTAGCTCTTCGTCTTGCCATATAGGCAGCTCTTGCAGCTTTTCCTTTAATTGACGATTGGTATTTGCTTCTTGCAGCTCGCCCTAAGGCACTCTTTGCATACTTTTGTTGTGCATTTGTCCAACTCATGTTTATCACCCCCTAACTTACTTTTTATAGTATTTATTCAATTATCACGACTAATATGCTTAACGTAACTGGGGTATAACTGCGGTAAACCCGACCCTAACGGTGGCAGGTTCTAAAGAAGGGCTTTTAAAATACAGGCAGATAGAGTAGAATAAAAGTACTTCAATATAGTTCCTCGAAAATTAAGAAAATAAATAAAATTCAGCAAGACGTATTTGTTTTTGGTTCTTAAATAAAGGAGAAATCTATGAAATCTAAAAATATTGCGGTTTTATATCCCAAGTCCCAATTCACAGATATTCAGCTTGGGAGATTGGCAAGTTTAGGAAAAGTTACATTTATTGAGAGTGTCAGTAGCAGTTCTTTGGTTAAATGCCCAAAAGATACGGAATTATTGGTATTTAGCCCTGATATGGTTGGTGGTGTTTCTAAAGCCCGAAATAGGCTATTACAGCTATTAGACTCGCTTCCCAATATCAAGTATTTAGTGTTAGGCAGTTCAGATTACAGCTTCTTAGACTTGGATTACTGCAGGCGAAGAAACATTATTGTTTCCCATGTACCATTTTACGATGCGGAATCCAAAGCAGAACATACGATTGCCTTGCTATTAGATAGTGCAAGACGAATTATAATTAATGATAGAAGGGTTTACAGGAGAAGGTACTATCCTGAACTAGGACACAATTTTAGAGGCAGGATTTTAGGGGTTATCGGCATTGACCATGTGGGGGGAAGAGTAGTGGAGTTAGCAAAGGCACTAGGTGCAGCGGTCTATATCTACGATGAAAAAACAATGCATATTGAAGGAACACAGAGGAAAACATTAGGTGCTCTGTTTGGTGGCGCGGATATGATAACTTTCCATTTACCTGACAGTGAGGAAAATAGGAAGCTGTTGAATCAAGAAAGAATCAAGTGGTTAAAAAAAGGAGTAGTGATAGTCAATTTAAGCAGCAGAAACCTTATTGACGAGCGAGCAATGAATCAAGCCTTGATAACTAGGCAGGTTGATACCTACTGTTTTGAATCGGAAAGCATGGGGAAGTCGCCACTCAAAGGTAACGAGTTTGCCTTGATGTTTAAGCAATTTAGCACTTATACGAAAGAGACAATAGAGGAGAATACTGAGGCGATGGTGAGGAATATTGGAGGCATTGTTAAAGGCACACAGTTTAACAGACTGGATTTCTGAGTTTAAAATCGATTCTAAGCGATTTTAATAAGAGGTGAACCAATGCTATATCTTAAACATATATCCTTCATTAGCTTTGAGCTGATCGCTCGTTTTATGCGCATTTAAAGCGCTTCTACGAGATGATTTAATGCTTCTAAATAAAGAGAGTTTACTAATTTAATTAGGAAACTCCTGCCTGTATTTGCTAGAATTAATGTTATAAGAAGCTAAACTTTAGTTGATATGGGATACTATAAACTTTCAGATTCAGATAGTGCTGAGATAAAGAAATATACCTCTAGAGTAGGGACACTGATAACCCTGTTAAATTATCTTGACTACCATATCCAGATATTTATTGAGGCAATTCTTGATTTAGAAAGCGATAAAAGCACTACTCAGCCGATAATCGCTTTAACAAGAAGTTTTGACTTTTCGAGAAGAATTAACTTTCTAAAATCATTAATCAAAAGTAAGCATAATAAAGAACTTGCTGACTATACCAAGCTACAAGAGGAAATTGTTAAATGTAGTGAGGTACGTAACCATATCGCTCATTCACAGATTTATTTTTGGGATGATCCGCATGGTACTCACATGATGGTATCGAACATGAAGAAATCAGAATTACCGCCCGAAAAAGCATACGACCAACTCACGGTAGAAGAGCTAGACAGTTACATTAAGAAGTTTCAGGACATTAGCAAGAAGTTCGATTTATTTACTTATAAATTAGGATATTTTCAGGGCCATAGAGTTTAACTCTATACGACCACTTCTTGTTAGAAGAAAGTCTTTATATTACAATCAAATCGTCAAGTTCGATTAAAACTAGGAATACGGAGCCAAATATTTGGTGAACTTAAGTTCCTCTTGAATAGAGTTTCGTCATGATGTATAAAGAACTTAATCTAAAGTGAGGAGGTGAAAAATATGGCAACTGTTGTAAAAAAGAGTCTAAACCAACCAGATGAAACTCAGACGCCTGAAAAGCTGAAGGTTGAGATTGTTACAATTGATGGTTTCAAAATTCAACGAATCACTGCAGAACCTGGATGGCAATGGTCAAAACACTTAAAGCCGGTTGTTGGAGGTGAGAGCTGTCAGAAACATCATCTCGTTTATGTGCTTTCGGGCAAATTACATGCCAAGATGGATGATGGAAAAGAAGAAGTATTTGGTCCAGGCGAGGTAGGAGTTGTACCTCCTGGACACGATGGATGGAATGCCGGAAACGAACCTGTAGTTTGGCTTGAAATTCCCCACTAAAGGTATAGAGATCTACCTAAACTAGGCACTAAATTGTTGCAGTTAAACTTGGCTGTAACTTCTTAATTTCTTCCCACCTTTGTTTCATTCCCCCAATATAGCTTAGGTTTTGGAATGTTTGAAGGATAGAAACATAGCTATTTTCCGGTATAGTAATCCTAGGTTGGGGGAGCTGATTTGACATCGCTTCCACTTTTAAGTTTTAATTAAATCAATGCCCAATAAGGGATTTGCTGTCCTGCCTATAATAATTGTTATTGCCTTAATTATTGGTGTTGGAGGATATTTTCTAATCACCTCCGGTAAGATTCCTAACCCCTTAAATAAAAATACAACCACTTCTTTGGGCGGGCAGATTTATCAGCAGACCCAAAATTCTGTTAGCGGACTTCCGGAAACAAACCCTTTTTCTAAAGTAAATCCCTTTAAGGGAGTCTATAAAAATCCATTTCAATAATATGAAACTTAAAACCTTAATCTTTCTGGGTGTAGTGGTATTTTTATTCGTATTTGCTCACACATCATCGGTAGTCTTTGGTGCACCCCAAGCTTTATCCGAGAATGAAGTTACTCAAAAATATGGTGTTGCATTCCCTGTGGCCGAGTTGAATAACTGTGGAAGCATAGCTGAATGTGGAGCATATTGTCGGAAAGACGGTAACCTTCCATCCTGTATGAAGTTTGTTAATACACATCAGCTGACCAAAGAGGATGTTTTATCATTTAATATTTCAGAGCTTGGTAACTGTCAGATAGGATCTGATTGCCGCAATTTTTGTAACCGGGATGAAAACATTACCCAATGTATGGATTTTGCCGATAAATACGACCTGCTCTCACCCAGTAATATTGAAATATCGCGGGCATTCACTAAAGCAATCGGCTCCGGTGGAACTCCGGGGGGTTGCAGAACACTTGAAGAATGTGACAGTTACTGTGATAGTAGCAACCATACCAATGAATGTCTTGACTATGTTGGTAAGAAAAAGTTAGTGGCGGAAAAGGAGTTGAGTGCTACACGTAAGGTGGCCGAGGGCTTGAGACAGGGAATAGAAACCCCTGGAAAGTGCCGTGGCATCACAGAATGCGATGATTATTGTACTGATACTGCTCACTTTAGTGAATGCGCAGTTTATGCCAAGAAGGTTGGTTTTTATCCGAGCGAGATAGAGGCAGACACGGCTGGCAAGTTTATAGCCTTGGCTGCGCAAGGGGCAACACCGGGTGGTTGTAAGTCAAAGGAGGCATGCGACAGCTACTGCGCTATTCCCGCCCACGGCGTAGAATGCACTGATTTTGCCGTTTCTGCAGGACTGCTGTCTAAGGACGATGCTGAAGCTATTAAAAAGAATGGGGGTACTGGTCCGGGTGGCTGTAAGTCAAAGGAGGAGTGCAGCGCTTTTTGTAATCAGACATCAAACCAGAATGTCTGTCTTCAATATGCCAAGGATCATAATATCCCGGTAGAGTTTAGCGGACCGGGGGGTTGCAGCAGTATAGATTCATGCACAGCTTACTGCAAAGATCACCCGGATGATAGTACTTGTAAACAGTATGATTCTTCCTTTAAAGGCCCTGGCGGATGTAGCGACAAAGACTCTTGTACCTCTTTTTGCAAAGAGCATAAAGATGACCCGGAGTGCCAAAAATATGCTGGCCAGTATGGGGGGTTCTCAGGCCCTGGCGGATGTAAAGATGAAGCATCATGTAAAGATTACTGCACTAAAAATCAATCGGATTCAGCGTGCCAACAATTTGCCGGTCAGTACGGTGGTATGCAAAAAGGTCCTGGAGGATGTACGGATGAAGCTTCCTGCACGTCCTATTGTAAAAGCAATCCGAAGGATGGTGAATGTGCAAAATATGCCGGTCAATATGGAGGATTTAGCGGTCCTGGAGGATGTACGGATGAGGCTTCTTGTACATCTTACTGTAAGTCAAACCCTAAAGATTCAGCCTGCGCCCCGTATGTTGGTCAATACGGCGGAGGAGCGCAACAACCATGAAGAATTTGCCTAAGCGGTCATTTTCCAGATTGGAACCGCCAGAAGTTGCTTTGATAATATATCTAAAATCGTCCTGTCGGCCGAGCTTACAAAAAGACCCCGATTTTTCGGGGCTTTTTTGTAAATTCTTGAAACCGATTTGTACTGTGTAGTCCCGCAAGGCGGGACAAGTCTGTTCGCCAATTTTGACGAAGTACAAAATTGGGTGTATTATCCAGGTCGAGGAGCTGAACTTGTCTTAATCTAACCAAAAGAATTTGTGATAAACTGGAAATATGCTTAAAAGAACAAGTATATTCGTATTATTTCTTTTTGCTTTTGTTTTTTCCCTTCCTCAAACTACACTTGCTGGTTCTCCAGTTACTGACCATAAAATCATTATTGATGCTGGACATGGGGGAGATGACTCTGGTTCAACTGCTTGTTTAAACCTACCAGAAAAGATTGTAAATCTAGATATTTCGAATGACTTAAAGGAATTATTAATAGCCAACGGAGCTGTTAATGTTTATATGACTAGAACTGGTGATGAAACTCTTTCTAATGCTGATCGCTACAACTATGCCAACAGCACAGACGGAGAAGTGCTTGTTTCAGTCCATCTTAATGGTTCTACTAATACTTCTACTGATGGAACACAGGGACTTTATGGAAAAATGGGCAAAGATAAAGCATTTACCCAAGTTATGCATAATGCATTATGGGAAGGCCTTAAATCCACCCCCGACTTTACAGATTTTGGAGTTACTAACTTTGCCTCAGGACTTTTATTAAAAACTACTATGCCGGCAACTATCCAAGAAACAGTTTTTATTTCCAGCACTCAAGAGTGCCAACAATTAACCGATGGTACAGGAATAAGGCAACAACAAATAGCGCAGTCGCTATATAACGGACTTATAGATTGGTTCAGCCAGCCTCCACCTCCAAGAAAAGGGAAGCACTAAGTAACCTCCCAAAATCTTTGACATAATTTCCCTTTCTAAAGCCTATGACGTCAAGATTTCTTCGACTTTTGTGCTAAAATAGTGGTGACTACAAAAGATACAATATGAAAACAATTTTCTGCCAGTTTCTTGATGGTCAAGATAAAGACGGCACTATTAAAATCAAGCCGCTTGGGAAAGCTAGAAACCAGATCCTAAAACCAATGCTACCTGGCTGGAAGAATGTTGTTACCGAAATTGTCATTGATAAAAAATATGCAAAAGGTTTGGATGGGATTGAGGATTATTCTCATGTGATTATCGTTTACTGGATGGATAAGGAAAAAGAATGTCATCTGAAGCACCATCCGCAAGGGAGAGAAGAGATCCCATATGTCGGTATCTTTGCTTGTCGTTGCCCGCAAAGACCAAATAGAATTGCTATATCAACAGTGGAATTAATTGGAAGAAAAGGAAATGTGGTCAAGGTGAAGGGTTTAGATATTGTGAGTGGTACCCCTATATTGGACATTAAGCCTTATACCCCTCAATATGACGAGGTTAAGGAAGCGAAAGTTCCAGTTTGGGTGAGCAAACTTGTTTTTTAACCAATATGAAACGATTTACCATTTTGATTGTGATTTTCTATCTTGTCTTTATTTCAATAGAGAAAACCTCAGTGCAAGCACAAACGATCCCTCCAACTGATAATCACACAGCTTCCGAAGAAGTGGAAGGAAAAGAAATCTGGGAAAAACTACAAGCAAAACAGCTTGAATGTAAAAATCTCACAGATAGAAACTTCGAAGTGCTCGGTGAGTATTTTATGGGTCAATCTATCGGTAATACTCAAAGACACGCCCTGATGAACCAGATGATGGCAAGCATGATGGGTGAGCAAGGCGAAGAACAAATGCATATTGTCATGGGTAAAAGACTAAGCGGCTGCGATCCTAATGCTCAAGTTCCTCAAAATGGCTGGGGTTTTATGCCAATGATGTGGATGACGGGAGGAGGTGGTAATCCAATGATGGGATATGGTGGTTG
>Ga0155157_112_pt1 | contig 7533 bp, 7 predicted proteins | sample RifCSPhighO2_01_FD_106125 | JGI IMG/M metagenome (GOLD analysis project Ga0155157, IMG submission 106125) | Candidatus Daviesbacteria bacterium RIFCSPHIGHO2_01_FULL_40_11
TCAAGGTCCCGTTTTCCACACCCTTATCGTATTTGCAAACATTCTTACTACAAGTCCCGAACAAAATCTCCTGTTCATACTCCCCTTTTTTCTCTTTAGTATCAATAGTACCCATAACTCCTCTATCTATTGACCCAGAAGTATTTCCTTCGCCGTCTTCGGAAATTTTGCTGCCTGCAACTACTTTCTCATCAGGAGTACTGGTATAAGCCAATTCATAAGAAATGCTGTCGTATGAACCGGTTCTTTGAAGGTTTAAACTCAAGGCATTCCCGTCTCTTCTGGGGAAAAGCAGGGCGAATGGGCCTTCCGCATCAAAAGTAAGATCAATCTCTTCTGTCGGACCAGATTGTTTAGCGGTAAGACCTTGAAAAGCTAAAACTCCCCCAACACCTATGAAAATCAAAACTATTATCAAAATGGCTGTAATTTTATGAAGAAGAAACCAACTTTTTAATTTGTCCATATGGCAGATTAAATTCTTTTCGTTAAGTATTCCTTAAGCTCATTGATTTTGACCCTATCTTGTTTTGCGCTATCCCTATCCCTGACTGTAACCATTTCATCCTCCAGACTTTGAAAATCTACAGTCACACAAAAAGGTGTACCAATCTCATCCTGGCTGGCATACCTTTTTCCGATATTCCCCCTATCATCCCACGCTACCATGAAGTCTTTCTTCAGGTCAAGATAAACTTTGCGGGCTTCTTTTATAAGCTCAGGCTTGTTTGCCAAAAGCGGGAAGACTGCCACCTTGTAAGGGGAGAGCGATGGCTTAAGCTTTAAAATAACCCTGCCTTCTTGTTCATTGTAAGTATCAAGTAGCACAACCAGTACTGACCTGTCTACTCCCCAGGTTGGCTCTATCACATGAGGTATAAACTCCTCACCGGTCTCAGGATCTTTATATTTTAAATTTTGTCCGGAGTATCTCTCGTGGTTTTTTAAATCAAAATCTGTTCGGTACGCCAGTCCATACAGCTCACTTCTCCCAAAAGGAAAATCGTATTCAAAGTCAATGGTCCTTTTGGAATAATGGGCTCTCTCTTCTGTGCCAATCTCATGCTCATGAATTTTATCTAGATTCACACCCAGGTCATCTTTAATCCAACTTAACATCTCTTTTCTCCAAACTTCAAAAACTCCTTGCCAATCAGCGTCCTGTTTTGGAGGAGGGATAAAATATTCAATCTCCATCTGTTCAAACTCCCTGGTCCTGAAAATAAAATTGCCGGGAGTGATCTCGTTCCTGAAAGCCTTACCGATTTGGGCAATCCCAAAAGGCAATCTCAGCCTGGAGGTATCCAGAACGCTTCTAAAATCCGCAAACATCGCCTGGGCTGTCTCCGGCCTAAAGTAGGCAATGTTCGAGGTCTCTTCTGCGGGTCCTATAAAAGTTTTAAACATTAAATTAAACATCCGTTCGGGGGTCGTGGAATCCCTTGCTCCGCAGTTTGGACAAACTTCTTCTTTGATAGAATCTGCCCGAAACCGCTCGTGACACTTTTTACACTCCACTAGCGGATCTTGGAAGTTTGCCACATGACCTGAAGCTTCCCAAACCTTAGGGTTCATAATCAAAGCCGCGTCAATTCCTACTATATCTTCCCTTAAGTTGACAAATCTCTTCCACCAGGCCTGTTTAATATTGTTTTTAAGCTCTACTCCCAAAGGGCCATAATCCCAAGAATTAGAAAGTCCCCCGTAGATCTCAGATCCCGGAAATATAAACCCCCTTCTTTTACATAAAGCAACAATTTTGTCCATTAAATCGTTCATAGTTTTTTCAAAAGTTGTCTGCTTTTTAACCTCCCCTCAATCACTCTTTCTACATGATACCGCAGTATACGTTCCAGTTCCAGAGCCTCTTTTCCATTTATCTGTAACTTATCTATCTCATCCCATGACATCACCTCCAAGTCTTCTAATAACTTTGAACGTACACTCCCGGTGTGGAACTGAGCTGACACACCGGGAGTGGAACTTCGAAATGTCGCAAAGCCCATGAGAGAAAGGATTTTTACTTCAAATGCTCTAACTAAAATCTGCCTGGGCTTCCTGGATAATCTTTGCAAAACATTCACCAAATGCTCATACAAAATCCTGCTTTCCTGGTTTTCGGCAGTTAATTTATCAACTAACTCAATAATATGGAAGGCATAAGTTGATAAAGTCAAATCCTCTTTCAACTTTTGGTATGTATCCAGGCTAGTTGCTTCAGTCAAAATTAAAAAGGTCTTTGCCTGATGTAAATACAGAGAAACCCTATTAAGAAGTTCTACATTGCCTGCCCTTCTTGAAGTAATTCGCCTCACCCCTTTTGCTAAAATCGAAATTTTGCCTTTTTGCAGAGTAAAAACAGTTAAAATCCGATCCGCCTCACCCAAATTTCTTCTTTTTAAAATAATCCCTTCAACCTTAATCCCCTGCATGTATTAAAACAGCAACTAGAGCGAGAAATTAAATTCTTTATCTTGTTCTAGATCAAAATCTGCCACTCCCCTTCCGTTGAGCTTGATCTTATAATGAAAATCTTTTGCGCCCGGTTGTTTTTGAATCATTAACATATATTTCCCTTCCGGATTATAAGGAACTGAGTATTCAATCTCTAATTTCCTCGTGTTTTGAGGCCTGACTTGAATAAATGCCTCAAATACTGTTTTATCTAAATCCTGAGTTGTACTGACCTGGCTTTCAGAACCCTTGGAAGATAGAAGCTGACTGCCTTTTGGCACATAAAACCTGACATAGTCACGATTAATCCCATTTAGCCAAATCCCAAAAGGCTGATCATTTTTATATTCAACAATTATTTTCTTTTTGACCGTGCCATCTTTTTGAGGGTTTATCTCCTGGGTTACTGTTTGCTCCACATACAAATTAGATTTTCCACCGGCAAAATTTGAATCATTAATATGTAAATAATCCCCATCAAAACTATTAATCTGTCCTGTCCAGTTTAAAGCAGCTAATGCTTTTTGAGTATTGTCATCATGCATGTAAAATATAATATGCTTATGGTTTGCCAACCTGGCTATAGTCTCTGCAAGTTGCGGCAGTTTCTCAACATCTGCTCCGACTGACCTAGCTAAAATTTGCTGCATCAAGACTCCCAACACTGCCTTTCTATCTTTTTCTCCTTTTGCGGCAATCTCTGCATAAGATTCCAGTTCATAAATCACATTCGGACAATTGCATCGTTTATCAATTTCCGCCGAATATGTGGTACCGAAAACATCAATCGGACCGGTCACTTCAATTAATTCCTCAACTACTTGCGAGTCGATATAAATAATCCCATCATATGGTAAACCTTCTCCCAACAGTTGGTACATCCGCTCAAACTCTTTGGCAGCAGTTGGTACATCAGGTGAAATATTTGAATCTCTCATACTCCAAGCAGACCTGGGTTTACCGGAAACTTCAGGTAAATATTTAACAATCGGAGCTGGGGGGGTTAGGGGGCAAATTTTGGTCAAACAAACATTTAACAACTTTTCATCTAACCTGTAGATATCATCTGAGGTACTTGCATTCACTTGTCCGTTATTTATTGTCAGCGTTGCATAAGCTGTTAAAAAGCCACCGGTTGGCCTGATCTCCTTATCGTTTTGGAAAAGAAGAAAATAATTTTTAGGCTTCGGGATTCCCAAAGCCTCGGGTGTAATTACAAGAGCCGCTTTTCCTTCTTTAACTGCCACTTCGGCACCCAGTATAAAATACTTTGCAACTTCTAGATTTTTCCTTACTAGTTTACCTTTAAACTTTTCGGGGTATTTACTGGTATCAATATTCTTAACCGAATCCGCGGCTTTTGTTAAATTACCTTCTACCTGAGGCAAAAAAGGCAGTGATTTATTTAAAATATTTAGAGCCTGAGTTACTCTCTCCGGGCCACTTTTTTGGTTGCCGTTAAACTGAAGTTCTTCTTTTGCGCCTTCAAGGTTTGATAAAATTCTATCTAAAGCTGTTAACTCTTCCACACCGGCGTTTACCAAACCCTTTGCATCCGAATAATATCCGCCCAAGATTGGAATAATCCTAAGCCAAAACAAAAAGCTCAAAGAAATATTTGCTTTTTGTAAACCATTTTTTGTGGCTGTCAATTCTCTTCTTAAACTATCAAACTGTTGACTCTTGTATGCTGCAACTAAACCTTTTACATGAGAAGTCGTTTCTCGCAGTCCCAAAAATAAAAAAATTGAAGGAATAATTAAAGCAACTATGCCGATAAATACAATTACGACCAATCTTCTCTTGCCTTTACCAGAACCTACTCTTTTATATTTTTTATCGGCCAAATTTAACTTTCTGTTTAAATTTACGAACATCTATACCGCCCCCCTTCCTGATATCACTGCAGGAATAGTTTTAAGTATTAACCAGAAATCATAAAAAATGGACCTTCTTTTAACGTATCTGGCATCCATCATTACTCTTTTATCGAAATTAATCTCAGACCTTCCGGTAACCTGCCAAACTCCTGTTAAACCGGGTTTACCCGATAAAATAACTTTAACATATTTTCTGGACTGCGGGTAATTTCTTTGCTGCTCTTCAAGCTCATAAGGATAATATGCTCTGGGTCCAACTAAACTCATTTCGCCTTTTAGGATATTAAAAAATTGGGGTAATTCATCAATTGAATATTTTCTGATAAATTTTCCAACTCTTGTAACTCTTGGGTCATTAAATATTTTATAACTATTCTTTTTGTATTGTTCCAAAAGCGTGGGATTTTTCTCTAAAATTTCATGGGCATTTTGTACCATCGACCGGAATTTATATATTCTGAAAAGCTTGCCATCCTTACCAGCCCTCATAGGGGTATCAGCCATAATCGGTCCTAGTGAATCTAATTTAATAGCCAGAGACACAAATAAAAGAAGTGGGGAAAGAAAGCTTAATCCTACAACTGATCCAACTATATCCGTTAATCGTTTCAAAAAATCATAAATCATGGGTTATAATAGTTTACAACAAAGAAGCAACTGCCTGCTTAAAACTCTTGGTAAAGTTTTCCTTGCTGAAATTTGCAGCATTCCTTATACAATCTGCCGGATTGCTTGCGCAAGACTCTAACCTAAGCAGAGCATTCTTTAAACTTTTAGTTGTTTGCTCCGGAAAAAGTATACCTGTTTTTTCCGCAACTACGGTTTCCAAAGCGCCTCCTTCGGCAAATGCCACTACCGGTTTTCCCAAGGCTTGAGCTTCCAAACTGGCTAACCCGAAATCCTCAATTCCAGAAACAAGTAAAGCCCGGCACCCTGCAAGAATTTGCACCACAATTTTGTCATCCAGTTCTCCTTCTATTATCTTGAGCGGGATTCCCAATTCCTGACAGGCTTCCTCTGCCAAATCAAATCTTTTATACTTATTAGGCCTTCCTACTACTGTAAAATAGCCTCCGTCAAAAGTTTCCACGCCTTTAAATCTGTCCAGATCCACAAAAGGGTAGACCACTTTTGAGTCTACGCCGTAAACTTTTTTAATTCTTTTTTTGGCATTCTCAGAACCGGCTATAAAGTGATCCACCCGGCGGGCTGCTACTTGATCATAAATACGCAATTTTGTCATCAATATTTCTCCTAAACCATAATTTTTTTCTCCTGAAAAATGCCATAAAAATCTTGGTGGGGTATGCAAGTAACAAATATGTTTTGTTTCGGGTTTGGTAATAATACTTTTGGCAAATCTAGTGGTATGAGAAATAACCAAATCATACCCGTCAAAACAAAATTGCTCAAAAGCCAGCGGGTAAAGGGGGAGCAGTGTTTTATAGAAATTCTTCCATCCGGGGATTTTTTGCAAAAAAGAAGTGATAACATTTTTGGTACCAAAATTTCGCATTAGCGTATTATTGGTACTGTCAAATACCGATGTATAAATTGGGGCAGCGGGATAGATTTCAGAAAGACCCAATAACACCCTTTCCGCACCACCCCATTGCACAAGGTCATCATGAACAACTGCTATACGCATTGCTGGTAAGGACCTGCTTCGCACTTCGCAAAGAGAAATTTTAGCTCGTGCTCGTAGAACCTGTTAATCCTCCTTTGTAGAATTATAAACCCCCAGAGTCTCTCTGGCCAATTTCTGCCAGCTAAATTCCTTGTATCTTTTTAGTCCTTTTTCTACCAGCGTCTGTCGCAATTTTTCATCGTCTAAAACCTTAGAGATTTTTCCCGACATATCATCCACTGAGGCCGGATCAAAATACAAACAGGCATCTCCTCCCACTTCTGGCAAAGAAGCAGTATTTGATGAAGCCACCGGACAAGAACAAGCCATTGCCTCAAGTATAGGTATACCAAAGCCTTCTTCAAAAGATGGCATTACGAAAACCTCTGCCCCTTTATATAACGCTACCAGCTCTTCATCCGTCACAAACCCTGTATAAATGATCCCCTCGTGCTGATTTTCCTTTTTTAACCTTTGCCAAAAGAAATGATCATACCCAGATAACACTAATAATAAGTTTTTGTATTTATCCCTTAACTGCCTAAATACCTTTATTAAACCCTCCACATTTTTATGGGGATGAGCATTACCGACATAGAATACAAAAGGCTTTCTGATTTTAAACTTATTCAAGACTTTCTTGGAGTCCTCTTTACCAATTTTCTCTACCTCCTCCAAAATGTTGTCATCAACCCCTTCCGGTGTAACCACTATTTTCTCTTTATCTACCTTCCATTCACTGATTAAGAGCTCTTGTACGGATCTTGAAGGAACTAAGATTCTCTTTGATTTATTTGTAGCTACCTTAAAAACTTTTCTATAGCCGATCTGCTTCAACTTAGACCTAAAAGGATCCAAAGTCGAGGCTCTACCCATATTACGGTGCTGATGAATTAGGTCGTGAATCGTCACTACAAACTTACCCGTATAAAAAATCGGTACATTAAAATGTGGAAAATGTACCAGACTTAAATTTAGTTGTTTTAACAGCTTAGGTAAGTTAAATTGCTCCGCAAATCCATACCAGCGAAAATCTGCTAAAATTTTCTTAAAATTTTTTGTTTCTTTAAATTCATCGTAATCTTTTTTTAACAAAAGAATAAAATATTGATTTCTCTTATCCAATACCTGAAGACTCTTTACTAGATTCCTTAAATACCTTCCTACTCCTGACTCATTGAAAAATCTTGCATCTATCCCAATTTTCATCAAGGTCTCCCTAACTGATCGTAGATCCGGCTTAATTTCCTCGCGATTGGATCCCAATCAAATTTATCTTTAACCAATTTTTTTGCCATTTTGGCAATTTTCGCTGCTAGCTTAAAATTTTCAAGAAGTTCTACTGCCGCTTTGGCAATCTCTCCCGGCTTATCCCTAACAACAATCTCTATCCCATCTTTTGCGTCAATTCCCCCTATTCCTATCGAGGTGGTCACAACCGGAAGTCCCGAAGCAAAGGCTTCAAAATTTTTATAACGTGTTCCTCCTCCTCCATAAATCGGCGCAACTAGCACAGAAGCCTGTTGATAAACCGATCTTACATCATCAACTTCCTCAACCCTAATATTATCA
>Ga0155157_110_pt1 | contig 7392 bp, 8 predicted proteins | sample RifCSPhighO2_01_FD_106125 | JGI IMG/M metagenome (GOLD analysis project Ga0155157, IMG submission 106125) | Candidatus Daviesbacteria bacterium RIFCSPHIGHO2_01_FULL_40_11
CTCCATGCTCGGCAGGTAAAAACCTGGCGACCAGAGCACCGGTAATCTTTTTTAATCCCAACCTATCTGCTTCTATCTTAGCTTTAATAACAGCCTCCCTGATCTCCTGCTTTCTTTGTGCAGACACTTCCCCATCTTCCAAGTAGATTTTCCTTTCAGTTATTTCTTCTTCCTCCTCAGCTTCTTTTTGATCCTGTTCCACTGTATCTGCTGTAACAACTTCTTCTATTTTTTGTTCTTTGAAAGCAATCTGCTGCAATATTGCCTGGCCACTTACCACATCACCTTCTACGGCCGTTGAAGCTTTTATAGTAACTGGCTCCAAAGCCGGAGAAAAAACTGGGCTTAATCTTAATCCCGTAGATGTGTACGATCGCATCAATGTATGTCCATGGATGAATTCATCCGGTACGACCATAGGCTCAACTTTTGAGAAAATTGCGGGCTCCACTACCTCTGTCATCCCGCCGAATGGCGGGATCCAATTAGAAAACTCTAGTTCGGAAATGGATCCCCGCCTACGCGGGGATGACAAAATAATAGGGGTAATATGTTGCACCGCCGGTTTTTGGGCCTGGGAAATAATGGCCTCTGCTTCTGCTATTACAGCCTGTACGGATAAAGGCTCATTATTAAATCTAATCTCTCCCACTGGATCAAACTTACTGACTTGTAAAGGCATCGTATTCTCCAAAAACGAGCGCCCGACAGGCCCTTCATTAATAATGGGGCCTACCACAGCAGAAGCTGCCTCAAGAGATGGTGCTGCAATGCTTGATCCACTAACTGAGGCAGCTCTTGCCAAACCTCCACCTTCTATTCCACTACCTACACTGGCAACAGCTCCCACGCCGCCGCCTATTCCCCCGCTGGGTCCACCGCCTGATCCTCCACCTGATGGTCCACTTTCAATACCCATAATTTGAGTTCGACGAGAATTCTTTTCCGCAGGAAAATAGTCCCACGGTTTATAGTCTACGTCTATAGTTTTCCTTTCTGCAAATACTTTAACCCAAACTAAACTTGACTGCTTGATAATAAACTGTTATAATCCTGACGGAAATGAATATAAAATCTTCCTACAATTTTCCAGAGGCAAAATTAGGACCGGTTTTTGCTCAAGATAAATTAAAAGAGTTTAAAGCTCTGATTGATACCGGAGTGTCTTTTGTCACCATTTCCATGCCCGGGGTAGGAGTCTCCTACTTCCTAAAATGTCTGGCCTGTCAGGATTTTGCCTTCTTTATCTATAATGACCTCTATTCCCTGCCAACCCTAAACCAGCATGAATTTTACAGAATGTTTTTAAGGGACCTCAAAGGTAATCCTGATGGCAAATCAGATGAGCAGGTTTTTCTAGAAACTAAAGAAATTGTAAAAAATTTAGTCGCTAAATTTGAGAAGGTAGTGATCATTTTTAGCAGGTTTGACCAGCTAGCGAAGGAGTTTGATGCCAATTTTCTATCTAATTTACAAGCTTTAACTACAATCCAACCTGGCAAAATTGTACTAATTTTTACCTCAATTAAACCTTTACATGATTTGGCACCAGAGGCAGTCACCGGCGGAAATCTCACTTTTTATTCCAAATATTTGTATTTTAAACCTTATTCGGCAAATGATCTGAAAAAACTTCTTAAAACTAATCCGCAACCTATCAGCTCTAACCAAAATTTAAATGAACTGATCGAGCTTTCCGGCGGTCATAACCAGCTTTTTCATATCCTCCTGAGTTCCCCTAAGCAAAACCTACTCTTAGATAGGTTTGTCAAGATGCAAATGAAAGAATTTGTTGATTATCTGGATTACCACCAGCGGAAGACTCTACAGAAAATAGCTTTGGTTAAGAAAGTCGTTGAAGTAGATGAGTATCTGCTGGGAGTGGGCATGATTAGAAGAATGGGTTCAGGATATGAGCTTTTTACTCCTCTTCTAGGTGAATACATAAAAACCAATATGCCGGTTAAACTGCCGGTAAAAGAGGCTAAGCTCTTTAAGTTGCTTAAGGCAAATATGGGATCGACTGTATCAAAGGATGAAATCTTTACTGAGGTTTGGCCTGCCCGCAATGCTTCGCATAGCGATGCAGGCGGGGTGGGCCACGAGGAAGGAGCTACAGACTGGGCCCTGGATGCGCTAATTTACAGACTCAGAAAACACCCCTTTATGAAGACTAACAATTTCGTCATCGAAAGCCACAAAAAGGTGGGTTATACTTTAATACAAACTTAGGTAATCTTCTCAAGTTGCATGAGCTAGAGACATTCTAGACAGTACATACAAGCCACAATCGATTGGAAGAAGTTGGTTCATACGTTTGAAGGTTTTGGTCAAAGGCATGCACGGCAGAAAAACCAGCTCGCAAACAAGCATCGCCAGCACTTTTTTGGTTATATATTCTCAACCTAATCGGTGGCATCTGTGCTTGGTTCATATCAGAAAAAATCCTTGTTCTAGTCTCAATCAGCAAATCACCGACTAGTTCTTTTCTATAAACGATTTTACTATTATCTAACAGCAATAAATCCCTCTCGGGACTAAAATTCTGTAATATACGATCATAATTTGGTAAATCTAACAACAACGTTCCTCCAAGGTGCAATACCCTTTTTGCTTCTTGTAGAACCTTAAGATCATCCTCTGGTGTCACGAAATAACCAAAAGAAGTAAACATCAAGAGTACCAAATCAAAAGTATCAGCTGTAAATCCCAAATATCGCATGTCTCCTTCTATCGCGTTATTTATTCCAGACTTTTGAGCAACTTTTAACAGTCTACGGTTGAGATCTAAATCAATCAAAGATCCCACCAAACCACCTTGAACAAGCAATGAACCAATCCTACCAAATCCACCAGCCAAGTCGAGAACACGAGGTTTGTTATCCATCGACTGAATAATCTTTTCAATTGAAGCAACTTCTTCTAAAGTTCTTTCTAGAGGAAGCTTAAATTCTTCTTCGTAAAGAGAAGCAAACGGGCTGGTGGGATTATATGGCTCAAACCATTCGCGTGACATTCTTCTCTGTCTCCTCTTCCTCAAAAGGACTCTCAAGTAAAGTAATATCCCCTGTTTCGCTATTAAGAGTTGCTTCAACTCCCATCGGGATTGTTAACTTATATTTTAAATGGCCCATCGGAAAACCATAGATGATTGGCAAATTGTCATCAGTTAGTCTCTTAACGTCGTCAATGAATTGTCTTATATTATCCCTATCTGATAATTCTCTTATCAGTTTTTCGTTGGGTGGATTTTGTTTGTAGGTTACAAATGAGGCTAAGACAATTGCGGCTGCTTCTGTTAAACTAGCTTCTGTTTTAATTTTTTTAAGTATAGAAAAAGCACGTTCAAAACCAATTTCATCTGATTCCACGAGTACAATTCTATCTGAAAAGTCAACTTCGATCCCGGATGCTAATGCTTTTTCTAAGCTCTGTAAAAATGAAGGAAGAAGTCTCCCGTGGATTAAAGGAGAGGTCTGATTATTTTTACAACTCACAAACGGAATTGTGTCTTTATCTAACCAAGCACCAGATTGGAAAATATTTTTCAATACTAGACCATAGCCATCCCATCCGAATGCCAAATGATCAACTGGCGAGCTTTCAGCACTTTCTGTTATACCGACCCTTCTTGTTAACATGTTCCAAAATGAAGCAATAGTGTAGGTATTCTCTCGAAACATAGCTTCTTCGTGAATAAATGAAATATGAGGACCGTAAAAAACACCAACGTTGCTTCTGAAATGTAATGCAAGAAGTAAAGCAGAAGCAGCACTGAATGTACAAAATATTGGTCGCATTCTAGCAAACGATTCATAATCAATTCTATGAAATATATCATCAGCATACCTGTTACCTGAAATAGGAAGGAGCGCCTTTGAGCCGCTTATTATAGCTTCATTGAAAGTGCTCGATCTTTTCTTTTCAGTATCTGCCGAGGCAATGAAATTAACCGCTCCAAAACCTTTGTTTCTTAGATAATCCATAATGAATTGATCGGCCCTGTATTGCCGAGGGGGTAAGTTAACAGGACTAACTAATGCCACTTGATCTCCTTCTTTCAGAGAATACGGTTTTATCATTTCATGAGACATAACTAAACTCCAATCTGTTGAAACGACAACTTTCCTTCTACAAACTTACCCAAAAGTCCCAGATTTGGAGGTGTAATCTTAAAAGCTTTTATCTGACCTGATTTGTCCCAATAAATCGCTACCCGATCTCCAATCGCTAAAATTTGCGAGTCTGGATTAAGTAGTCTAATGATTTGCGAATTTCTTATAGTCTCATTTGTAAAATGTGTCCAAATCATTTCCTCCAACCATCCTAAACCTCTTTCCAATTTATAATTAACAAATCGCGACCCATTCCACTTGGCATTAAAGAATTCATTTCCCCAAATTGCTGCACCTGCGCTCAAACCACAAATTATTATTCCTTTCTTTAAGGCTTTTTTACAAATATTTTCCAATGAATATTTTTTAAATGTTTGAAGCAACAACAGTGGATCACCGCCTCCAAAATAGATCAAGTCAGAATTATTTATTTTCTGACTAATAACTGACAATGAAGGAGATTTTTTGATTAAAAATAACATGTCCACTGCTACACCATAGTGCGTATACCTAGTAGTGAAATCAGTAACGTATTCCTCCAAATCGCTGCTGGCAGCTGGAATGAATAGAACCTTTGGAGTTTTTGACCTTTTTTTGATTCTCTTGACCAGCCATTTGTCAATATGCGCAGTCTCGTCATTACGCATAACACCGCCACCTATCAATATCAAATTAGTTAAGATATTCTGTATCATTATTGATGAAATTGTTGATCAAGCGATAGGTCTTTAATTAATTTATTTATCACATCTTCCTGCCCGTGAGATACACCATAAGCATTTCCTACTACTTCCAGGATATGTTTTATTTCTTCAGGAGATAATGAGTTTAAAGCAATAATTATTTCTCTAGTTGTTTTTTTGTATAATAATAACCTTGAAAGAACAAGTTGCCTCATTTCAATAGGAAAATTACCTTCCAGAATGTCACAAAATTTTTGTTTATCAAGAGCAATTGCCATCTCTTGTCGTATTTTCTCCAGTAATGCAGCATACAGGGGATAAACTCTGGAATCTGGTTCTCCTTCCTGTACAGCATTAACCATCTCAGTAATTCCATTATCGTATTCATTGCCAAAAATTACCCCTCCAAAACTTGCTGCAGTATCCCCAATATCCAAAAAAGATTGGCTTTTTGTAAGAGACATTGTTCCATCTCGAATCTTTTCAAACAATTGCAATGGTGCTGATTTGTTTTTAGCTAGACCAATGATAAGTACTTCTTCTCCGCTAGGTACAAAGGCCATCGAAATAAGCGAATCCTTATTTTCAATAGCCCAATTTTCCAAAAAATTTCTAATTGTCTGATTGTAGAGATCAACTAAATTTTCTGCTTTAGGACGGCCATTTCTTGCAACAAAAACTCCTAAATTATCTAAATCTCCAGTAATACCAAAGAGGTGTCCTCCTTTTTTATAGTAATCAGAAAATACTTCCATTACAACCGGATTAAAGAAACGATTCCAAGGTTCACCTTTAATAACACGTTCTTGTTTATCAAGAGAATATCGTCTTTCAGAGTCCATAATTTAATTTTTCCTTAATATATTCAGTAAATGAGTCGAAATCCCAGTTAGAGATGGTTCGCTAGAAAGTTTGATGAACACTTCAACCCATTTGTTAAATAACTCTTCAGGTAGGTTATTTACGTCACCTTTCAGAAGAGAAGCCAAGCTTTCAACAGCAACAATATTTTCGACTTTTACATCAGGATGTTGCGAGAATAGGCTAGAAAGTTCTTCAATAGTAAAAAAGTGAGTATAAGTAAACACACCTGTTTCTGGATGAAGATGATCCCCATGTCTCAAAAAATCAAAAACTTGTTCAGCATCTTCTGGAGTATACTTAATTATATTTGCCAACTGGGCATATCTATTCATAACAGAAATAAAAATAGGTGCTCCTGACTTTGCAACCCTCACCAATTCTCCTATTGCTCTTTCACGTTGTTGGGAATCAAGCACATGCGACAGTGGTCCTCCTAGCGCGACCACTGCATCGAAAGAATTATCATGATAATTACTAAGATCAGTAATACTAGCTTCTGTGAAATCTTCCACCTTATTTATAACTCCTTCTTCTCTAGTAATTTCTTGAGCAATTACAAGAGCATTAGGAGAGATATCCACCAAACTTACTTGGTAACCTTTTTTTGCGAGGTAAACAGCATATCTACCAGGACCACTGCCAGCATCAAGTATTTTACCTGTTCCCGGGAGAAATGCATTTAAGTAATGCCGCGTAACTAGATATTCAACTTGATGATACTGATCCTGAAAAAGTCTTTGCCATTCTCTCCCTGCATTTGTATCATAGTATCTTCTCACTTTTTCTTGATAATCACTTATAAATTCTGGCATACTAATTTTGATCTTAAAACATGTATTGGCGTCTCACCAATCTTACGTAATAATTTTGATTATCTTACCAAAGACGTAAACCATACTTGAAAATGACAGCCTATAGAATACACTTTTCGTTGATAAAAGTCAATTCGACCCAACGGGAAGATAAACTCAAGGCGTTGTTTTCTCAATCACCTTATACAACACTATCCCCAATGACACCACTACATTCAAAGAGATATTTACCCCGAACATAGGAATTTCCACAATTGCATCTGAAATTTTCAAAACTTCTTGTGAAATTCCATTACTTTCATGGCCTACCACCAAACATGTAGGTAATTTATACTCAAACTTATCATAAGGGATTGATTTAGAGCTCTGTTCTATTGATAGAATTTGTATGTTTTTGACCTCTTTTTTGAGCTTTTTTATAACTTCCGGGGCTGTTTCGGAGTATTCCCAGTCCACAATTTCGGTAGTGTTGATAGAAGCTTTTTTGATCCGGGGATTGGGTGGAGTTTCCGTTCCCCCACAAAGGTAAATCTTTTTAGCGACCACCGCATCTGCCAATCTAAAGATCGAGCCGATATTATAAGTATCAAGCACATTATCCAGAACAATGTATATGTCACTCCTTTTTATCCTCCGTAGCTTTAGCGAAGGAGAACCCTTTCTCAACTGGGCCGCATTCAATTTGACCATTGCTCAATACCTCCATTTTATGATAAAGGTTAATTATACCTAAAAATGACAAGAGCTGCCCGCCACTTGAAAAGACACCGCCATAGTGACTACAATAAAAAGATGGAACCTGATGTGCCAAAAGTCACTGCAAACAAGTTACCGCTGCCTCTAATTATCATCGGTATACTGGTTATTTTAGGCGCAGTTTTTGCTTATTACTTAATACAACAGAAAAACCAGTCTAAA
>Ga0155157_129_pt1 | contig 6232 bp, 4 predicted proteins | sample RifCSPhighO2_01_FD_106125 | JGI IMG/M metagenome (GOLD analysis project Ga0155157, IMG submission 106125) | Candidatus Daviesbacteria bacterium RIFCSPHIGHO2_01_FULL_40_11
AGTGGTATATTAACCACCAGGGAACAGAGGCAGTCACTTATACTACTGTTACCAATTCCGGATGTGACGGATCCTCTACCACCATTACTCTGAATAACACTTCCACAGATGGCGGGAATAATGGTGCCTGCTGGTCCTGGCCTGTCCCGGTCAATCCTGTCATTAAAGGAAATACGGTTATTAAAGGCAACACCACCATCGGGCCAAATTAAAGTGAAGTTATCGCAATGTAGTATAACTACATTATTTTAAAAGAAGATGATAACAAAATTTATAGATTGATATAGATAGTCCTAGTTGCAAAGATCAGGTGAATCTGGCTAATATGACTAGTAAGATAAATTAATGGAAGATTTAAATTTCAACTTAAAAGATTTTGTGCATAATTATTCGAGCGTAGTGTTCAAAACAGGTCTTGTCTTGGTAATTCTTTCTACCCTTTTTCTCTTCTCCAACCTGACTACAGAATTTTATGACACCCCCAAGTTTTTGGTGCTTTTGATCTTTACAGGAGTGTTGCTGGTAATTTTAACCCTCAGATTTACCGTTGCCGGCAAAGTCACGCTTACGAGAACCCCCCTGGATATTCCCTTATTACTGCTTCTGGCAGTGGGAATTGTTTCTACTTTTCTTTCCGCATCTCCATATGTGGCTGTTTTGGGCAATCAATTAAGAATACACGGCAGTCTGGTAAGTTTAACTGTCTATATTTTGTTCTATTTTGTAATAGTTAATTATTTGAAAGGCGCTAGGGAAATTAAATGGATATTGGCGGTAAGTCTGATAGCCTCACAAATCCTGGCTACTGTCAGTTTACTCAGCTATGCCGGGGTGAAGATTTTACCTCCTGTCTGGACCCAGAGTTTAAACTTCACTCCCACAGGCTCAAGTTTCTCCACCACAGCAATTTTAGCACTACTTCTACCATTTATAGTCATACAGATTTTAACTGCCTCTAAACCTTTATTCATAATTCTTAATTCTTTATTCCTATTACTATCCGGGCTGGCTATTGCACTAACAGGTACATGGGCAACTTGGATTGGGGCCTTAGTCGGAGTAGCTTTGACCATTTTTATAAGTGATCTAAGAAACTTAAGAGACTTAAATAACTTAAGTAAAATTAGACTAATGAGTCTAATGGGTCTAATTGGTCCAATTGTCATTATTACCCTAGTCGTAGCACTTTCTTTCATCCCCCCGGTGGGTAAAGCTCAAAATCCGCTCTTCAGCCAGGCCCAAAACTTCCCTCGGGAGATCCAAATGGGATTTTTAACCTCATGGAAAGTATCAGCATCTGCCTTTCGGGATTCACCCTTTTGGGGAACAGGGCCGGCTACATATCTTTTTAATTTCACAAATTACAAACCAATTGAATTTAATTCGACCAAGTTCTGGAATTTAAGCTTTGACACGCCGTTTAATGAATATCTACAGGTTTTAGCCAACTTAGGTGGCATTGGCCTGTTGGCATTACTTTCCCTGACAGCTTTGTTTGCTTCTTCGGCGTATAAAACGTATAAGATCTATCTGACCTATAGGTCCGATTCGGAAAAAGAGAAACTAATCCTGGCTATCTCCGGTATAATCTTTTTTATAATATTGGCCCTGCATGCTTCAACTCTAGCGCTTTGGGTAATCGGTATTCTGATCTTAGCTTCCTTTATGGCGCTGAATCTGAAAGAAACTCCTGTATCAGATGGCCTTAAAGGCATGTTCCTTAAGGTTGCCGGCCTCTCCTCTGCTTCCTCTTCCACAGAAACCATCAAGGTAGACGCGCTGCCAGGAGTACTACTGGCGGCAATTTTAGCTTTTGTTCTTTTTGCAGGCTTTTTTGGAGGAAAATTTGTCCTAGCGGATTATCACCATAGGTTGGCCTTAAATGCAATCTCCCAAAATCAGGGCCTTGTCGCCTATAATGAATTAGTGGCGGCGGAAAAATTAAATCCGTACACCGACCTATATAGAACAAACCTGGCCCAGGTAAACTTTGCCCTGGCCAACGCTATAGCTTTAGCCAAAGGTCCAACCGAAGCTTCACCTACCGGGTCTTTAGCTGATCAAGATAAACAAAATATTCAAGTTTTACTTCAACAATCAATTAACGAAGGAAGAACTGCTGTTACCCTTTCTCCCAGATCCGCCATCAATTGGGAAGTTTTGGCGCTTCTCTACAGACAGATTGCCGGAGTTGCCCAAAATGCCCTGATTTTCTCCCTTGATTCATATGGCAGAGCTATTTTACAGGATCCATTAAATCCTGTTCTTAGGGTTAATGTCGGCGGCGTCTACTATGCCATCCAAAACTACGACTTAGCCATCAGGTTCTTCACGGATGCTATAAACTTAAAGCCTGATTTTGCCAATGCTTACTACAACTTATCTGTGGCCCTAAAAGAAAAAGGCGATTTAAATAACGCCCAAGCTTTAGCCGAAAAGGTGTTGACATTGGTAGACAAAGATTCACAGGATTATAAGGTAGTTAGTAATTATCTGTCCGATTTAAAGAATAAGCTCACGTCCCAGGCACAACCGCCTGCAGCTTCTACCAGTGGGGCCTTGCAAGAAGAGCAGTTACCAAAAGTAATAGACTTGCCTAAACCAGAAGAGATTGCCACTCCTGAAGCTATTCAGAAACCCGAAGTAAGTCCTACACCTACTCCAAGCGCTTCCCCAAGCCCCTCAGCTGCACCAACTCCCTAATAAACAACCTAAATGCTATAATTAAGTCTTCCGGGCCCTTGGTCTACCGGTACGACGTCTCCATGGCATGGAGAAGATAAGGGGTTCAATTCCCCTAGGGTCCACACTTCGTCCGTCTTAGGCGGACTACGCGTGGCAAGCCACCTAAGGCGAAGTGTGTTCCGCGAAGCTCGCTAGAGCGAAGTGGAACAACTCTATCCGGGCCTGTGGTTTAACGGCAGAACATAGCATTCGCATTGCTACGATCCGGGTTCAATTCCCGGCAGGTCCACTATTTCAAAATAGCCAACGGATTAAGAGCCACCCCTTTGTAATGTATCTCTAAATGCAAATGAGTCCCAGTTGATCTTCCTGTTGATCCCATTTGTCCTATTAGCTGCCCTCTTGAGATAGCCTGTCCAGGAGAAACATAAACATTAGAAAGGTGGGCATACAAAGAAGTATACCCATTGCCATGATCGATAACCACCCTGTTGCCATAGCCTGAGCCGTCAGGCCAACCTGCTACCACAACTGTACCGCCATCGGATGCCGCAATGCCGGGAGCGCTCCTATTGGCAATATCAATCCCGGGATGATACCAGGAGAAATATTGGCTTAAAGTACCACCTGCCGGCCAGATGAACTGACCGCCTCCCGGAGCTGTAAAAGCCGGAGAGGAAGGACCTTGAGCCAAATACTGAGGCTGAGGTTTAGGTTTAGGTGGTGCTTTAGTTTCCGGCGGCGTACCACCCGGAATAATTAAGAGTTGTCCGGCTTTTAAGCTTAAGTCATCCGGTACGTCATTGAAAGGATAATCCAAGATTGGTTGCTGCTCGGCAGAAAACTTCTTGGCTACAGATTCCAAGCTGTCACCGGATTTAACCGTGTATGAGACTCCACTCTCCGGCAAAATCTTTAAAATCTGTCCCGGCTTAATTGAATCCCCTTTTAAATCATTCTCCCATCTGATGGTATCGGAAGTTATACCAAACTTTTGGGCAATTGAAGATAGCGTATCATTATTCTCTACTTCATAATCAATAATTTCCGAGCGGGGTTTTTCGGAAATATTGGTACGAGGATCCTCCACACCAGAAATTACAGGACCGTTCGGAAAAGGCTCAAAAGCTTCGGCAAATCTTGGATCCGGCCCGCCTATACCCGGAAAAGTGGAAGAGATTAAACTTTGGCCTCCAAATACACCTGATGTTAAAATCCCGACCGATACCAAACCTAACATAGTCCCATGCCAAAACCTTTTCTGATGTACACCACGGCCGGTCATCAAAACATCTTTAACAAAGTTTTTAAGGCCTTCAAACTCACGGGACAAGTAAATTATCTTACGTTTAGAATACCAGACTAGGACACGGAGTAGCGCTCGAAAATCGTCGCGGATAGAATTCACGGATTATATTTTAACAGGACTAGTCAAGTTGGTCTAATTGGACCCTATTTAACATCCTTCAGTGTCTTTAAAAACTCTTCATTTGATTCTGCTTTGGCTAACCTCTCTAGGAAGATTTCTGTTCTCTCGTTCTCTCCTAAAATCCCGATCATTCTTCTTAAAATTATCACCTGCTTATACAAATCCTCCGGAAAAAGTAATTGTTCTTGTCTTGTGCCTGAAGCTTCTATATCGATTGACGGATAAATCCTTCTTTCGGAAAGCCTTCTGTCAAGGTGTAACTCCATGTTGCCTGTACCTTTAAACTCCTCGTAAATCAAATCATCCATTCGGGAACCTGTATCAACCAAAGCCGTACCAATAATAGTTAAACTACCGCCTTCTTCACAGTTTCTGGCGGCCCCAAAAAAGTGTTTGGGAGGGTATAGCGCCACCGGATCAAATCCGCCGGATAAGGTCCTGCCAGAGGGCGGTACGGATAAATTATATGCCCGACCCAAACGAGTAATGGAATCGAGGAGAATCACCACATCTTTTCCGGTCTCAACTAGTCTTTTAGCCCGCTCCAGGGCAATTTCTGCCGCGGTCGTCTGATTCTCTGCCGGCTCATCAAAATTACTGGCTATGACATCACCTTTGATGCTCCTTGAGATATCAGTGACCTCTTCCGGCCGCTCACCCACCAAAACCGCCATCAAAATGACGCCGGGGTGATTCTTGGCAACTCCTGTGGCAATATCTTTTAAGATGGTAGTTTTACCGGCCTTTGGGGGGGAAACAATCAAACCTCGTTGACCAAATCCAATTGGTGCCACCAAATCTATCACCCTTTGTGATAAGGGAGTTTTACCGGTTTCAAGTTTGAGGTGTTTGTTTGGGTAAATGGCAGTCAGATCTTCAAATTTAGGTCTTTTGACGGGCCTACCATCAGAAGAGATTAACTTATCAGCCTCTACGCCATTAACTTTATTCACCTGAAGTAATCCGAAATATCGCTCGGTTTCTTTTGGAGGCCTGGCCGCCCCTTCGACAAAATCGCCCACCCGGAGCCAAAACCTTCTAATCTGGCTGGCAGAAATATATACATCTGTATCAGAAGGTATATATTTAGGTCGGAGGAAGCCATGTCCTTCCGGCATGATGTCCAAAATTCCTGAAACATCTTCTGTCGGGACATCACGATCAGCATAATCCCGGTTACCGTTTTGATAACCACCGTTGCCATATCTAGGACGATAGCCGTAATTATCATTCCTTCCTCTGTCATCCCCGCGTAGGCGGGGATCCAATTCCGAACTAGACTTTTCTAATTGGATTCCTGCATTCGCAGGAATGACAGGAGAAATAGGCTCTCCCACTAACTCCTCAGCTGAGGAGCTTTCGGCCTTCAGACTCGCTTCGCTATCAGCTTTCAGATTTTCTGACGACTGACCCGCTTCGCGAGGCGCGCGGCTGATAGCTGATGGCTCTTTTGGTTTAAATGATTTTGTTACACGAGGCATAGTTAGAAATTTTCAAGCACCAACTACCAATTTTCAAACATTTGATTCATTAAGACATTGAAAATTCATTGTAAACTGAAAATTGAAAATTATATTTGAGGCTTACATTCCCCAGTAAACCATACTCCCTATTCTTTGTCAAGAGATTATGATCCGGCCTTGAATTGTCTGTCTTCCCAGATAAACTGCGGGTGATCCTCTAAATCCTTCTTAACTTGTCTGAACCTTCTCAACCCAAATCCTGCCGGAATAAAGGCTAATGCTGACCAAGCAAGTTCCGGTAAACCTGTTTTTGGAAGCTGTGTCACTGAAACACCGGCCACTTGTGGTTGAGCTGCAGCCAAAATCACCGTAGGTTGTTGTGGTTGTGATTGTGTCACAGTAACTGTTGATGAGCCTCCTTGAGCAGATGATGAAGAAGAAGAACTACCTCCGGTAGCTATTTGAAACTGTTGCTGCTCTTGAGCCTGACACAGCGCGTTAAAGTTAACATTCTGGCCTGCGGCAACAGTAATCTGGCTACCGTCAGGACAGTTTAAGGTAATATTCTGTGCTCCTTGAGGAGTTGGAACAGGTGTAGGTGTCGGTGTAGGAGTTGGAGTGGGTGTTGGAGTCGGTGTAGGTGTGGGTGTAGGTG
>Ga0155157_103_pt3 | contig 6133 bp, 6 predicted proteins | sample RifCSPhighO2_01_FD_106125 | JGI IMG/M metagenome (GOLD analysis project Ga0155157, IMG submission 106125) | Candidatus Daviesbacteria bacterium RIFCSPHIGHO2_01_FULL_40_11
GAGGATGTGATTTATTTTGATCCTTCGGATATGGCCCGCCCCTTTGGATTAAATATGCTTGAAGCATACACAGAGGAACAAAAACACTTTGTGGTTTCTTCCATAATTGGCCTTATGTATAAGCTGTTTGATCCTAATAAAACAGGTATTATTGGCCCCCGTTTTGAACATGGGGTCAGAAATGCCATGTTGACTGCCATGAGCTCCCCTGGTGCTACTTTTGTGGAGGTAGTCCGAATCATGACTGATGCTGATTTTGTCAAGGAACTTCTGCCAAGAGTGGCTGATCCGGTGGTGAGACGTTATTGGACCGATCAAATCGCTCAAACTACGGATTTCCATAAATCAGAAGTTTTGGATTATACGGTTTCCAAATTCGGTCGTTTTGTCACCAATAGAATGATGAGAAATATCATTGGTCAATCAAAATCCGCCTTTGATCTTCGTAAAGTCATGGATGAAGGGAAGATTTTAATTATGAATTTGTCCAAAGGTAGGATAGGGGAGGAAAACTCTAACTTCTTGGGGCTGATTCTGGTTCCCAAGATTTTGGCTGCAGCCATGTCGCGCTCCGACATGCCGATGGAACAGCGTCGGGATTTTTACCTTTATGTAGATGAGTTTCAAAACTTTGCTACAGATACTTTTGCCGATATTTTATCTGAGGCCAGAAAGTACCGGTTGAATTTAATTGTGGCTAACCAGTTTATCGGCCAAATTGGAGAGGATTTAAAAAATGCCGTATTTGGTAATGTCGGTACTGTGCTTGCTTTTAGAGTTGGTGTGACTGATGCCAATTACCTGCAGCATGAATTTTCACCAACATTTACAGAAGCAGACCTGGTCAATATTGAATCCCCTCATGCCTATATTAAAACTATAGTGAACGGTGAACCTGTGGTACCTTTTTCCTTGGATACTACCAAAGATATGAAAAAATGGAAGGCCATGTTAAATCCTCAAATTGGCCAGGCCATCGGGGAGTTGTCCCGGCTAAAGTTTGGTAGGGATGTCGTCCAGGTGGAGGGAGAAATCGCCTCCAGAGCTCGACTGTAAACCCCTGTCATTTCGAGCCCTTTTTCTATCATTGCGAACGATTAGCGCGGCAATCTCGATTATTCTTTTTATGTCCTTTTGTAACCAAAAGAGTGCAAAAGTCTCTGCATCAATGCAGAATGAAGCAATTCTAGGAAGCAAAAAATGATAAATTCTGGTACAATTGGCTTCGTAGATCGGGCGGATGGTGTAACGGTTAACACAAGTGTCTTATACACACTCGAGTCCTGGTTCGAATCCAGGTCCGCCCACTACCGAGACTCGTACGGGAGGAATCCTGACGGTAGAAGCCCCGTAAAATGTTTACCTCTGCTGGGGTGTCTGAGCTTTCTTAAACTCTTAGCTATGATCTGCCTAGCTCGTGCTCTCGTTACAGACGACAACTCTTTCCCAACCTCCTCCAGCGAATGAAGTTGACCATCTTGGAATCCAAAACGCTTCCTTAGGGCTAATCCTTCTCTCGGTGTAAGAGTTTCTAGTACTCGGTCAACAGTCTCGAGTAGTAATGAGCTTTTTTGTGGATCCTGTAAGAAGTGATCTGGTGTCAGGGGTTGGTTTTCGGGATGATACCAATCTCTCCATCCTGAGCCATGTAACATTTTGGCAATTCTATCGCTGTACTGACCACGCTTTTCCCATCCACGGGACATAGGAAATACTTCATTAAGCAAAATTACTGCCGATTCAACAGGGTTGACTTGTAGCCTTTCTGGCATATTAGAGTTCCTCTAATTTAACTTTAGCTTCGCCGTTTTGGCCAGTAATGAACTGAAGGTATTTTTCGGTAGTGGAGAGCCTTTTGTGGCCGGCTAGTTTGGACACCATGGTCATGGGGACTCCGGCTTGCAGCTGAAAAGCTACCCAGGTATGCCTTAAATCATTTAACTTGGCATCTTTGATACCAGCCACTTTAAAATATCTGTCAATGGCGGTCCTGATATTTCTAATCAGTAAGGGGCGGCCGGTTTTAGTCACAAACAAAGCATGGTTGGGGGTTTTGGCCCTTTTGGGCAAATAGTTTTTAATGGCTTCCGCAGCCGCTTTATTTAGAGGAATAGTTCTTTCCCTGGTATCCTCAAATGGGGGGACATGAACAGTCAAGTTTTCTAAATCCACGTCCTCCACTCGTAGCTTACTCAGCTCACCAATCCTGATACCGGTTTGAAGCAGCAGTTCTATGACAGCTAACATCCTGGTGTCTGCCCTGGCCGCATCCCGCAAGCTCCTGTATTCCAATTTAGTTAAAATCCTGGGTGGTTTATTTTCAAATTTAGGGTGTTCCAAACTTACGGCCGGGTCATTAGTGATTAAATTTGAAGTTTTTAAGAATTTAAAAAAGGTCTTAGTAGAGTTGGTTTTTCGTGAGATTGATTTAGGGGTATAATGTTCGTCGGCCAGTTTTTGCATAAAGGCTTGGAGGTCCATTGTTTCAACTGTAGCCGGATCAGTTTTACCCTGGTCTTGTAGGTAACTGACCAGTTGCTCGATGTCTTTGCCATAGGCTAAGATAGTAGCTGAGGCACGAGATTTGTCTTTCAGATGACTTAAAAACTCACGATGTGCGTCACGTAAAGAAACCATAACATGTATTTTAATGTTATAGGATGACTTTGTCAAGTCATCCTGTGAGGAATAAATTCCTCTAAGGACAACTTTGTCAAGTAGTCCTGCGGGGTAAATATGATTAAAAAGATAATTTATGGTCTGATTATTTTAGTGGTTTTAATAATTGCCTTTAATTTGATTAAACAGATTATTGAAGCCACCAAATCAGGGGAAAGGTTGTCCCTAGCCGCAGATGAAGTATACCAATTGGAGATCAAAAATAAATCTTTGAAGAAAAAGCTCATACGGATTCAATCACCCGAGTTTATAGAAGAGGAAATAAGAAATAAGTTAGGATTTGCCAAAAAGGGGGAGACAGTGGTGGTTATTCCTGATGAAAAGTTAAAATCTGTGTTAGGAGCCAGTTCCTCAGCTCAGATCAGGCTGCCTAATTGGTTAGGTTGGTTGAGGGTATTTTTTCAGTAATCGTGTTGCGGGGGGGAGAGTTGAACTCCCTGCCTCAAGATTATGAGCCTTGTGTGCAGCCGTTACACTTCCCCGCGAGGCATATTGTAGCATAAAATAGACTGTATGTGGTATCTCTACATTCTCCTTTGTAAAGACGGCAGTCTTTATACCGGAATATCAAATAACGTAGAAAAAAGGTTCCTTGAGCACAAAAATGGCAGGGGAGGCAGATATACTAGGTCCCACAAACCGATTAAACTGATTTACCAAGAAAAATTACCTACACATTCAGAAGCCTTAAAAAGAGAGGTGGAGATAAAAAGCTGGAGCAAAAAGAAGAAGCTGGAACTATGTCAGCAAAGAAATAATAGTAGCAGCTCCGGCCAGGGTCATCAAAGCTACAATTAGCCACCCAAAAAAGGTAGTGATTTTGCCGTTAACCCATCTGCCCATAATTTTAATATTACCGCTGATTAAAACTATCAGAATTAGGACGACCGGCGCTATCAGTCCATTGAAAACAGCAGAATAAATTAATACTTTGATAGAATCAAATCCTAGGAGATTAATGGCCAGTCCTATGCCTGTGGAGATGATGATGACTCCATAAAAGGCATTAGCTTCCCGGAGTCTCCTGTAAAGCCCAAATTTCCAGCCAAAACTTTCAGATAGGGCATAAGAAGCGCTGCCGGCTAAAATGGGTACTGCCAACATGCCGGTTCCAATGATGCCTAGCGCAAACAGTAAGTATACCCTTTCTCCGGCAATTGGCCGCAAGGCTTCAGCGGCTTCTGCGGCAGAGGTGATATTGGTGATGCCGTGAGTAAAAAGGGTAGCTGCAGCGGCAGCGATAATAAAAAACATCACCAGATTTGATAAAAACATCCCTGACCAAACATCCATTCTCATGTTTCTAACTTCTCTAGTGCTGGTTTCTTCCCGGCGGAGTTTTAAGGTAGTTTTTCCCTCTAGAATTTGTTCTTCTACCTCCTGCGAGGTTTGCCAGAAAAATAAATAAGGAGAGATGGTGGTACCCAGTACTGCAGTAATCAAGAATATTTGATCTTTTGAGAAAACAATAGTGGGAATAATTGCTTTCTGCAGTGCTTCATTCCAGTCAATACTCACTGTCAGGGCAGAGAAGACATATGATAAAAGCACCAAAGCCAGCCACTTTAAGTATTTGGCATATTTTTCATAGGTGGTAAAAATCTGCAGAGCCAGAGTAATCATGGTAAAGCCTAAGATTAAGGTGGTAAACCGGATGTCAGGAAAGAGTAGCTGGGTGGCCTTAGCCATGGCGCCTAAATCGGCGCCGATGTTTAATGTATTGGCAGAGAATAAAAGCAGTGTAGCAATGTATAAAACCCATTTAGGATAATATTGCCTGATATTGGCTGCCAAGCCCCGTCCGGTCACCAGTCCTATCCGGGCACACATTTCCTGCACAACCGACATTAAAGGAAAAGTAAAACCGGCCAGCCATAAAAAATTAAACCCGTAAGCTGCTCCGGCTTGAGAATAAGTGGTAATGCCGGACGGGTCATCATCCGCTGCTCCGGTGGTCAGTCCCGGACCCAGGGATTTCCAATAATCTCTTGCCTGGTTTATTTGTTTTCGGGAGACAAACACCTCGGTAATTTTTTTTGAGGTATCAATGGTTTTATCTAAGACATCTGCCGGAGCTCCAGCCATTTTTTCTAGTAACTTATCAGCAGATAACATACTAATTTAAGAGTAAACCGTTTGTCAGGGGGCGTCAAGCAGCCTGTTTTATGGTAAAATGCCTTTATGGCAGCGTAGCTCAATGGTGGAGCGATCGTTTCATAAGCGATAGGTTGCTGGTTCGATTCCAGCCGCTGCTACTTTAAGGTATAGTTAAATTATGAAGATAATCATACTGGCTGGGGGAGAAGGCAAGAGGATGTGGCCGATTCAGGTAGATAAATGTTTGATCCCCTTTTTAGGGAAACCCCTTTTGTACCACAACTTAAAACAGCTTAAGGAAAGCATGGATGAAGCTGAGTTCCTTATTGTGGCCAACCCTCAAAGCAAAGAAAAGATTGCAGAAATTGCCCAGGAGTTGGGTTTAAATTTCCAAATAGCAGTTCAAAATGAGCCTAAAGGAATGGCAGATGCGATATTATCTGCTAAAGATCTGATAGAGGGAGAGGTATTAATAGTTAATGCCGAAGATATCCTGGATCCTAAAGTTTTTCAGGCAGTTCTGGGGGTTTCAGGAGAAGTAGTTTTGACAGGACGAAAGACGGAAAAATACTTTCCTGGTGGTTATTTAAAACTGGAGGGAGAGAGGGTGGTCGGAATAGTTGAGAAACCGGGAGAGGGGAATGAGCCTTCTGATCTGGTCAAACTGGTTGTTGATTACTTTAAGAATGGCAAGAAGTTGGTGGAATATCTGGAGCGCACTCAAACAGAGAAAGATGATGCTTATGAGACAGCTTTGGACCAGATGATAAAAGACGGACTTAAGGTAAAATGCTCAAAATATAGCGGAGTCTGGATACCTTTAAAATATCCTTGGCATATTTTAGATATCACAGAGCACTTATTGTCCAGGATTGAACAAAAAATTTCCCCTGAGGCAAAAGTATCGGAGGAGACAACCATTGAGGGTAATGTGGTCATAGGAGAAGGCACAAAAGTGTTTGAAGGAGCGGTTATTAAAGGACCGGCGTTTATTGGAAAAAACTGTATTGTTGGCAATAATTCTATGGTTCGAGAGTCAAATCTGGAAGAAGGATGCGTGACTGGTTTTAACTCGGATATTACCAGAAGTTATATAGGCAGAGATTCCTGGTTTCATACCAATTATGTTGGTGATTCAATTATTGAGGGGGATTTTGGTATGGGTTCGGGGGCAGTAATTGCTAATTTAAGGTTAGACAATCGTACAATCATGGCAGGGGATGATTGTGTAGATACGGGAAGACATAAACTTGGTTTGATGGCCGGAAAGGGAGTGAGGATAGGAGTTAATGCTTCCATCATGCCTGGTGTCAGAGTGGGAGCCGGCTCATTGGTTGGTCCGGGTGTAGTTTTGAGG
>Ga0155157_123_pt1 | contig 3895 bp, 6 predicted proteins | sample RifCSPhighO2_01_FD_106125 | JGI IMG/M metagenome (GOLD analysis project Ga0155157, IMG submission 106125) | Candidatus Daviesbacteria bacterium RIFCSPHIGHO2_01_FULL_40_11
CCTGATTTGGGGGGCAAATTTTGTGGTAGCCAAGATTACGTTGCAGGAATTTCCGCCGATGAGTTTAGCGCTTCTGCGCTTTGCCCTGGCTTCACTCCTTTTAGCTCCCTTTTTCTTCTCTGAAACAAAAAAGGTAAAAATTGATAAAAAAGATCTTCCTAAATTAATTGCCATCGGAGTTTTCATTATAGTTTTGAATATCACCTTTTTCTTTGAAGGGATCAAAAGAACTACGGCAATAAACGCCTCGGTACTGACCCTAATCATTCCGATGCTGTCAGTACTGATGGGCTGGTGGTTTTTAAAAGAAAAAGTCTACCTGGTTAATCTTCTAGGAGTAGCCTTGGGACTTTTAGGAGCTTTGACTATCATAGGGCTCCCTCAAATCCTTACGGGTACAGTTGCCCCCCAGATGCTGGCAGGTAACATTTTAATAATTATGGCCTCTACCTCTTGGGTGGTGGGTGCGACTATATCTAAAAAAATCCTCAAAAAATATTCCTCTTTGGTGGTAACAGCAATAGCTTTCCTGGTGGGAACCACAGCCATGTTTATTCCGGCTAGCTTGGAATATCTTCAAAATCCCGGTTGGATGAGCCAAGTTACCATATTGGGTATTTTGGGACTTGCCTTCATGACACTTCTCTCATCAATCTCAGCCTATTTTCTTTTTGAATGGGGCTTGGCTAAAACATCCATTGCTATGGCCGATCTTTTCCAATATATTGAACCTATCATGGCCACAATCTTGGCTGTACTGATCTTAGGTGAGAATATATCCAGTGAATTCTTAATAGGAGCAGGATTAATCGCAGGAGGAGCATATCTGGGGACACTGGCCAAAGAGGCTCACCATAGGTACCACAAAGCCCACAGGGTTTAAAACTAATGACTCTCGACGCAAGTCACTATTTTTGCTATACTACGCTGGTATGAAAGCAAACATTCATCCAAATTGGTATCCAGAGGCTACAGTTACTTGTGCCTGTGGAAATACTTTTGTAACCGGCTCCACCCTGCCGGCAATTCGCGTGGAAATCTGTAGTAGTTGCCACCCGTTTTTTACCGGCCAGCAAAAATTTGTTGATACTTTGGGCCAAGTTGATAGATTTATTAAGAAAACAGAAACCTCCAAGGTTAAACAGGAAGAGAGAAAAAGAATTCTGGAGGCCAGAAAATCCAAAGTGGAAGAGAAAAAGAAAGAACGGCCATCTTTAAAAGATTTACTCTTACAAGCCCGTAAACAAGTCTCTTCTTAGACAGTCTTCAGTCATCAGTCGTCAGTCATCAGACTTTCTGTTATATTGTATTTAGTCTGAAAGCTGAAGACTGAAGGCTGATAGCTATTGCTATGAATAATTACTTAAAAGAACAAGTTAACCAGATTAATAAACGGATTGAGGAAGTCAAACTGCTACTAGATGACCCTGAGATGGCTGAGTTGGCACGTGAGGAAATTGCAGAACTGGAAAAACAAAAAGAAGCATTAACATCTGTCGACTATAGCCAACCAGTTGCCACCGAAAATGGAGGTCAGGAATCAGGGGCTGGAATTAATCCTAATATTGCTATTGTGGAAATAAGAAGCGCAGCCGGTGGTGATGAGGCAGGACTTTTTGCCGGGGATTTGCTAAGAATGTATACAAGATTTGCCCAAAATTCCAAATGGCATATTGAGCAATTAAGTAAATCAGAAGGTAAATTAGGACAAATCAAAGAAGTTGTACTCAAAATCTTCGGAAAAGATGCTTACAACAATCTTAAATTTGAATCCGGTGTACATAGGGTACAAAGAGTACCCGTTACTGAATCTTCGGGAAGAATTCACACCTCTACTGCTACAGTAGCCGTGCTCCCGGAGATTAGTAAAACTCAAATTATTGTAAATCCCTCTGATATCGAATTTGAAGCTTTCAGGAGTGGTGGTGCAGGAGGACAAAATGTCAACAAAGTCTCAACTGCTGTTAGGCTGACACACATCCCTACCGGCACTGTGGTGACAGTTCAAACCGAGCGGTCACAATTGCAAAATAGAGAAAACGCCCTGTCACTTCTGAGAACCAAGCTTTGGGAAATAGAACAACAAAAAAAGGTGGGCAATATTGATACCCAAAGGGCTGCCCAAGTAGGAACAGGCGAGAGATCAGAAAAAATCAGGACCTATAATTACCCTCAAAACAGGGTGACTGACCACAGAATTAATAAGTCCTGGCATAATTTGGATAGGATTTTAGAAGGGGACTTAAATGACATCATCAAAACCCTCACAATACATTAAAGGCTGGGTTGAATTTTACAAGCTCAAATTCAAAGTCATTCCTGACGTTCTAATCCCCCGCCCGGAAACAGAACTCCTAGTTGACGAAGTCTTAAAATGTATCAAGTATTATGTATCAGGTATAAAGGGAAAATATATATTAGTCTTGGATATAGGAACTGGGGCCGGTAACATTACCATCTCTGTTGCAAAAAATGCTTCCAACGTAAGAATTATTGCAACTGATATATCAAATGAAGCACTAGAGGTAGCCAAACAAAATGCCAAATTGCACAAAGTCCTAAATAAAATTACCTTTTTACAAAGCGATCTTCTAGGTACCGAAAATGCGCAAATGCGAAGTATTGGTACTCCAGATATTATTGTTACTAACTTACCTTATATTCCTTCCGCTAGGATTCCTTACCTGGATTCATCAGTCAAAGACTTTGAGCCGCATATAGCCCTGGACGGCGGCGAAGATGGCTTTGAGCTTTATAGGAAATTATTTACCCAGATTAGAGAAAGAAGCTGGAAACCAAAGTTGATCTTAGGAGAAATTGATTACACTCACGGAGAACTGGCTATCAATGAAGCCCAAAAATACTTCCCTCAAGCTAAAATTGAGATTAAAACTGACCTGGCTAAAAAACAAAGGATACTAGCAGTAGAATTTCCTTCCTAATCACGCCTGCTTCGCCTGCTTAGAACTGGATCATTGCGCATTGCAATCAAACCATCTATCACTTTCCCAGCCACTTCTATTCGTAAAGCTCTTTCTCGCTCTTCTCTTGATGCTTCCATCGCTACCAACTTTTCTTCCACGCTTCGTAACACAGGACAATCTCCACACTTTTGACCTGCTTCTTTTAATAACTCACCTATGCTAATATCACCTACACTTTTTTCCGAAGTCTTCATAGTGTATCCCTCCTTTCTTTTACTGATTAGGTAACTCTTGCAGAGTAGCAGTAACTTGTTTTTCTTCACCGTCATTCCAAACAGTTAAATTTAACCTGTCGCCTATTTTCTTACTGGCAATTGTTTCGGAAATCTTTTTTTCCGAATCCACGGCTTGGCCGTCAATCTTGGTAATAATATCTCCTGTTTCTATCCCGGCTTTATCGGCAGATGAGTCCACTACCACTTCCTGAATATAAGCTCCTTGGGGAACCTCGTTCAAAATAGCCACATCTTTTGAGATAAACCGATAGGAAATTCCCAAAAATGGCCGGGAAACAGTACCAGTCTGGATAAACTCATCAGTAATCTTTTTGACAGAGTTGATCGGAATGGCAAAACCAATATTTTGAGCCCCTTCGGTGGTGGCCACATTGACTCCTATCACCTGCCCAGCGGAATTTAAAAGCGGCCCGCCGGAATTACCCGGATTAATAGCCGCATCGGTTTGAATTAAATCATCCAGGCTTTCGGCTGTTCCTGAGAAGGGATCACCTGCCACTACCCTCCTACCGAGTCCTGATACCACCCCGGTCGTCACCGTGTTGGTAAATCTTCCTAAGGCATTGCCAATAGCTACTACAGTTTGGCCCACCTTTATCTTTGACGAATCACCCAACTCCAAAGCCTTTAGGTCGCTTGCATCAACCTGAACAACGGCTAGATCTAAAACCGGGT
>Ga0155157_122_pt5 | contig 2838 bp, 3 predicted proteins | sample RifCSPhighO2_01_FD_106125 | JGI IMG/M metagenome (GOLD analysis project Ga0155157, IMG submission 106125) | Candidatus Daviesbacteria bacterium RIFCSPHIGHO2_01_FULL_40_11
CAAAATCTTCTTTTTGGGTGGCCCCCGGTTCACGAAGATGAACATGAGGATCAATCAATCCTGGTAGTCTAACAAGTTTTTGCATGCCCTTATTCTAACAAAAGAGGGAAATTTTTGTTAGAATAATTATATGGCCAAGAAGAATGGTAACAGGTTTTTATTCCACAGAGAGTTGGCAAAACAGCTGGTTACTTTATCAACCTCAGCTTTTGGACTGGCAGCAGCGTTGGCTTGGAATGAGACCATTCAACAAACAGTCAGGGAATTCATTGAACCAAGCCGGGTTCAGGAATTTTATCAAGATTGATTTATGCGGTTTTGGTAACGCTGCTGGGGGTAATTGTTACCTTTCAGCTCACCCGTTTAGCCTCCAAATGGGGACTTAAGAAATAAGTTATTTCTTGATACTTTTGGCCGCAAAAGTATCACAAAACTCTTTTTGCTGAAAGTCGCGCTACTCTTCGGATTTTGTCTAGCGGGGGCTCACCCCCTCGGAAATTTACTAATCGTTCAGTTTCCGGTTCCCCCTGCTGCCAAAATCCTCATTATTTTACGCGCTTTGTTTCTAAGCAAAAATCTCCAAAGCAGCGAAGTCATAAGTAATCAAAAAATGTTGTTGGTTTTGTGTAATCTCTCTTAATGATTCGAGACTACTGGTAGACACAAAATCAACACAAGCGAGTAAGTCTCTACCGTATGAGCGCTTTTTTGTACTGTGACGAGCTGCTTACGAAATAGTTTAGGGTACGATCTTACCATCCTCTACCCTCAAAATCCTGGCTGAATCTAAAAATGCTTGAGGGATGTTCTCCAGTTCAACTGTGGCAATAATGGTTTGTTGTTTACCTACTACTTCCACTACATGAGCCCGGTGAGTAGCATCCAGTTCGGAAAAAACATCATCCAACAGCAGTATTGGTCTTTTCCCCAAAAATTTAGCCATATATTCAAGTTGCGAGAGTTTAAAAGCCAAAGTGGAGTATCTTTGTTCGCCTCTTGAGCCAAAATGAGCCAAATTCCGATCTTCCAGTAAAGTCCTAAAATCATCCCGATGAGGGCCAATTAATGTTGCAGCTGCAGCTACTTCCCTACCATTTGTTTCAGAGAGTCTCTGAAGCGATATTTCGCTCTCTATATACTCAAATCTAAATTCCCCCAGCGACTTTTGGAGCGAATTGATAAATTCAAAAAAACTTTTTCTCTTATCGGTTATTAACTTTCCCTGATTTACCAAACCGTCTGTCCAATAACTAAGCTCCGGAGCCTTACCATGTCCTTCTCTAATTCTTTTTAAAACTCTATTTCTGGCTGTTAGGAATTGTTCATAGGTAGTCAAAGCCTTTTTATACTGCTGGTCAATTTGCGCCAGCCCTAAATCCAGATGCCACCTGCGCAAACTGGGCGCCCCAGCCACCATATTAATATCAGATGGATAAAAAATGACTGCCACAAGATTTCCAATAAAGTCCGCCACTCTTCTCCCAATCCCATTAACCAAAACTCTCTTTCTGAAACTCAAATTATTTGTTGGTCTGTTGATAATTACCAAAAGCTCGGTTTCTCCGCCAGCTGGCGGATCATCCACCGAAAACCCCTCAACTTTGGCAAAATCAGCGTCCTTCTTTATCAGTTCATCTTCTGTCTCAGCCCGCAGCGATTTAGAGGTGGAAAGTAAATAGATCGCCTCTAAAAGATTGGATTTACCTGCAGCATTATTGCCAACCAGGACAGTCGGACGCTGGTCGAAACTAAGCTCTAGATTAGAATAGTTACGGAAATTAGTTAAATTTAACTTTTTGAGGAACACAATACTGACAAGAATATAGAATCAAGAATTAAGAATCAAGCTTTAAAAGCATAATTCATAATTCTAACTGCTTAATTCTTATTTTCCCAATGTCCCAATCCCAAAAACTCTCTTACTTTGTAAGATAAATCCTCTTCCTTAAAAAATAAATTAGGCTTTAGTCCAAAAAGTCCCACCAGAGTGATCAAAAACCCGAGCCCAATAAATATGGGAGTTGTACCGAAAATGTCAGCCAAAATACCTGTTAGAAAAACTGGTACTAAAGATAAGGCGGACATAGCCACCCCTAAGACAGAAAAAACTTTACCACGATCTGCTTCCGGGGTATTTTGCTGCAGCACTGTTTGTGATGAAACCAGAATGGAAACCACGGCCATACCTATTAAAAACGATCCTGCGATGAGTATTTTGGAAAGGGGTAGCTGGTAAAGAAAAGGTACAGGGGTTGGTTGTTTAAAATAACGAATAGCAGGAGAGATAAGCGGAGCGAACCCGACTAAAAAAAGTATCAGTCCAACAAAAAGAATTGCCCTGGCCACTAATTTTCTTTTGACTAAACTACTGCCAATTCTACCCAATATTATTCCCCCTATGACAATCCCCAATCCTAAAGGGATAACTAGAACATATGATGCATCAGTGGCTTTAATCTGGAGGGACTTTTCTAAAAATCCCGGGGCTAAAACTGCCATGATTCCCGTTCCCATCTGTACTCCTGCCAAAATTACTATTGATGTTAAAACCAGCAGTTTTCCCCTTATCAGCCTTAAAGTTTGCCGGATCTCCGACCTACCGATTTGCAAAATCTCCGAATACTTCCTTAGTGAAAGAGCCGAAATTAACCTTTTCCCTTGTACATCAGGAACAGATTTTATGGAAGGAAATATTAAGGATAGTAAAAATGCTACGGCGAGTACTCCTGCTCCCAAGCCAAACACAAGATCAATCCCTAAATGGTTAATCAATGGTCCAGCCAAACCAAAACCTACCAGGAAAGCAGAATAAAGCGTTGCAGAAAAGATGGAATTGGC